>Ga0307989_1001072_pt1 | contig 15527 bp, 15 predicted proteins | sample EllFjometagen185_FD_203164 | JGI IMG/M metagenome (GOLD analysis project Ga0307989, IMG submission 203164) | Marine microbial communities from Ellis Fjord, Antarctic Ocean - #185 | ecosystem: Environmental > Aquatic > Marine > Unclassified | place: Southern Ocean | collected 2014-10-08
CTCCCTTACGAAGGGATTGCTCTACCAACTGAGCTACGGTGGCTCTTGGAAACCCAATTTATACTCAATTACTTATATTCATTATACAAAGCGTATAATGCGCCGACTTGTCCTCCGAAGTTCGCCGAAGCGGACGAAGGAGAAAAATTATAATCACCAAATGTCTTGGGTCTAGATAGATACTGATTTTGGCAATATTATTTTTTTGGAATCATTTAAGCGAAGGTGTACAAATAGGTTTTTGCTCTTGATTTTAGATTTTCTCTTAAGAAATATCCAACTTAATTAACATCATACCTCATTCCACTTTTTATAAATCATTAATTAAACTTAATAATTAATGGCTTTTTTCTACAATTTAATTAAAATTACATTAGCTTTTAAATTCATTTTGAGAGATAATGAGGCTCTAACTTAATGAAGATTTTTTTAAAAAAAGTTATCCCCTATTAAAAACACAATTAAATGAGACTAAGGTTATCTTATAGATTAAATTAAACTTTTAAATTATGAAAATCCTTGTAGCCGATGACGACCCAAAGTTAAATCAGCTCGTTTGTGATGCGTTGCGAGAAGCAGGCTATCAACCTGACCCTGTTCTTTCCGCTAGTGAAGTTCGTAAAAAAATTAATGCCAAAGATTACGATCTCATATTACTAGATTGGATGTTCGACGGAGAAAAAATTAATGGCATTGATCTTTCTCAAGAAATTGCAAAAACAAAACGTATTCCGATACTAATGCTCACTGGAAAGAGTGCGCTAGCAGACAGAGTAGCCGGATTAGGCGCAGGTGCGAGTGATTATTTGATCAAGCCTTTCTATCTTCCTGAATTAATTGCCAGAGTTCAAGCGCTATTACGAAGAAGAGGAGTAAATTTTTCTCCAGACAAAGAAGTCACCATAGGGGCATTGACTTTTTATCCTATTACTTTTGAAGTTAAAATTCATGGGAAAAGGATAAATCTTTGCAAAAAGGAATTTGGTATTTTGCATGCGTTAGTCGACCTAAAAGGAAAAACCCTAAGCCGATCGCTGTTAGGCAAACATGTATGGGGCAAAGAAAGTGCTTTGGCCTCAAACGCGATTGATGTTCATGTAAATTCTTTACGCGATAAGTTAGGAAAATATAGTGAAATAGTCGAAACCGTTCGCGGAGTTGGTTATCGTTTAAGTAGTAATTTTAAAATTTAAGTATGTTCGCATTTACAGAAATTTCCGAAAAACTAAAGAATTTAATTGAACGACAGCATGAGCTGACGTTAGGAAGCACAGCAATCGAACACTTAATTCGCAAAAATGAAATTGGAAGAGCCAAAGAAACTGCGTGTTTTTTGCATGAAATAAAAAAACCACTTGCTGTAATTCGTGGATTGATTTATCGCTGCAATGCACAAACTTCTCCGGAACTGATCACAGAAACAGGAAAAGAAATTGATGTGGAAATTTCCCGTGCAGTGAAGCTTCTCGATGACATGACCATGATTACACATTTAGAAGTAAAACCAAAAGACACTCAAAAAATCTCTTTCTCAAAGATTTGCGAATCAGCTTTCGCACAGCAGCAAGCAAATTTTCCCTCTCATCGTTTTTGCAAGAAGATTGAGAAAAAAGTAGAAATTCGTTCTAGTGCCGAAGAAGCTCTCATGATTGCAAAAAATCTTTTAGAAAACGCGGGAAAACATACTCCCGCAAATTCTAAAATAAATTTTTCCCTCAAAAAAAGTTCTTCAGAAATTATTCTGAAGGTCGAAGATAATGGAAAGGGCTTTTCGAAAACTGATCAAAAGCATATTTTTACTCCATTTTATAAATCAGGAAAAAACGCCGGAAATGGTTTAGGTCTGACTATGGCGAAATACGCAGTGGAAAGACTACGAGGAACGATTGAGATTTATTCAAAAAAAGGAGTAGGCAGTAAATTCATCGTGAAAATACCAATTCGCACCAACTTTTAAATAGCCTAGAGTCTCAAACAAACTGCTTCAAGTATTCAAAATTAGACTCTTATTCCAGCGCGAACAAGAACCAAAACCTTTCATTATCCAACTACAGCAATGTCATTTGCTGTTTACTATTCCTGTTACCCTCTTCCTTGCGTGATAAATTACGTTGTTTTTCAATTTTTGAAAGATACTTTGTGTTAACTTCTTTCGTTGGATATCGACCATTGAAACAAGCCGTACAAAACTGCGAAACTTTATTTTTATTAAACTCGCAAGACTTCACCAAGTCTGGAAGTGAAAGATAAAAAACTCCATCTGCTTTTAGCTTCTTCGCAATTTGTGGAATATTACGGGTATTCGCAATAAATTCCTTTTTTGAAGGCATGTCGACACCGTAGACACAAGGACTACGCAATGGAGGAGAAGCCGAGGCAAAATAAACTTTCTTGGCTCCAGCACCCCTCACCATTTCTACAATTTGACGAGAAGTGTTTCCCCTCACTATCGAATCATCCACCAATAATACATTTTTATTTCGCAGTTCGAGAGGAAGCGGGATAAGTTTATGGCGAATAGATTTCTGTCTTTTTGCCTGAGTGGGCATGATAAATGTCCTTCCAATGTAACGATTCTTGATCAAACCCTCGCGATAATTCACCCCCAACTCAGAAGCAACGGTGAGTGCGGAAGTACGAGAAGTATCGGGAACTGGCACCACGACATCAATTTTGATTCCTGCCTTTTTAATCTCCTTTGCCAAATACTCTCCAGCACGCAATCTCGCACGATAAACAGAAATATCATCAATCGTAGCATCTGGTCTCGCCAAATAAACATATTCAAAAATACAAGGACTCCAGTTTTTGGGAACTAATTGTTTGCGAAAAATTTTTCCTGAAGCGGACAACCACACTGCCTCACCGGGTTGAACATCTCCGATAAATTCAAATCCAAGCGCGGTCAAAGCTGGGTTTTCCGAAGCTACCGCAAACTCATTCTGCTTTTTACATTTTCTTTTTCCGACCGAAAGTGGTCTCAATCCATGAGGATCTCGTATTGCAAGAATTCCAAATCCAGCTACGAGAATTACCGTTGCATAACTTCCAGAAACTCTTTGCACAGTTTTTTTTGCAGCTGCAAAAATTTTTGAAACAGCAAAACGCTGCATATTTTGTTTGCGTAATTCGCGTGAAAAAACATTAAGCAAAATCTCAGAATCTGAAGTTGTGTTCAGGTATCTCCCCTCACGAATCAAGTCTGCCCGCAATTTTTCAGTATTTGTGAGATTTCCGTTGTGAACCAAACCTAAACCAAGAGGAGAGTTAACGAAAAAAGGCTGCGCCTCTTCGCAAGAATAACTTCCCGCAGTGGGATACCTCACGTGACCAATCCCAATTTTTCCGCGTAGCTCAGGAATATCCTCCGCAGTAATCACATCTCTCACCAATCCATCTCCCCGCTTTGTGTGAAATTGATTTCCGTCAAAAATCATAATTCCAGCCGCATCTTGACCACGATGTTGGAGTGTAGCCAAACCATCGTAAATTTCTCCAACCACCTCACCTGCACTCGCGATACCTATTACTCCACACATTTGAATTGAATTAGAAAAATCACCCCATCTTCAGTCAACCTTATTCAATAATTATAAGAACCTAAGATAGAAAATTTTAAAGCTTGAATTTTAAATCCCCGTCTTCACGAGAACAAGTTTCAAAACAATTTTTAAGGCTGAATGTCTGAATGTTTTAAGTGTTCAGAATTAAACAGCTAAGCTTTTAGAAAATTAACAAGTAGCTTTCAAAGTGTTTTCAATCAGTGTAGCCACCGTCATCGGACCCACACCACCAGGGACAGGAGTAATCGCCTTCGCGATTTTTTTGACGGAGGCGAAGTCTACATCCCCCACTAGTTTTCCACCAATTTTTTTACAACCACAGTCCACCACCACACAACCTTTTTTCAACATTGAAGCCCTGACTAATTTCGGAACACCAGTCGCAGAAATAACCACATCCGCGGTTTTTGTAAATTTTTTCAAATCACGAGTGAACTCATGACAAACTGTGACAGTCGCATTTCTGTTTAACAGCAACATCGCAAGTGGCTTGCCTACAATATTGGAATGACCAATCACTACTACTTCCTTCCCTTTCAGAGGAATTTTGTAAAAATCAAAAAGCCTGAGAATACCGGCAGGCGTAGCGGGAGGAAGCGAGGGTAAGCCAAGAAGTCCTCGTCCAATATTCAGAGGATGAAAACCGTCTACGTCCTTCGCAGGAGAAATTAATTCGAAGATTTCCTGAGAATCTATTTTTTTAGGTAATGGAAGCTGAATAATAAAACCAGAAATTTTAGAATCGCGATTCATTTTCTCGACCTCTTTCAAGAACTGTTTTTTTGAAATAGAAGAAGGAAGATTCTTTTCAAAAAACTGCATCCCAACTTTCTCGGCAGCCAATCTTTTTTGTCTGACATAAGCCAAACTTGCAGGATGTTTTCCTACCAGAATTACGCCTAAACCAACCTTCTTTTTCTTCGCCGCAATATCCCGTCTCACTGAATTCAGAATTTTGACGGAAAGCTTTTTACCATCCATTAGCATTAGTGTTGAAAAAAAAAGAAAGCGACACGATTTTAGGAAAAGCGAGCGATAAATTCAAATCAGAGCCTCATCTAATATTGTGCAATTCGTCTCATTATTTAAATCTCTTAATTCTCAAACTATTACTCACTACCGAAACGGAACTCATCGACATAGCAAAGCTAGCAAAAATCGGATTCAAAAAACCTAGAGCTGCTATCGGAATACCAATCAGATTGTAAATAAACGCCCAGAATAAATTTTGCTTAATGACACGAAAAGTCATTTGGGAAAGTCGTAGTGCTGATAAAACTTTGGCAGGAGACCCTTGCATCAAAACGATATTTCCCGTTTCGATAGCGATATCCGATCCTGTCCCCATCGCAATTCCCAGATCAGCCTGAGCCAAAGCTGGAGCATCATTAATCCCATCTCCTACAAAAGCAACCTTCTTTTGATCTCTTTGAATCTTTTGAATTTCCTCAGATTTATTCTGCGGCAAAACCTCCGCAATCACATTTTTGATACCTAGCTTATTGGCAATTACCTGAGCAGTTTTGTAATTATCACCTGTAATCATCATTGTTTCGATACCTTTTTCATTCAGCTTCCGAATTGTTTTTTTGGAATCTGACTTTATTGTGTCCATCAATCCAAGCACTCCGATCAATTGTTTGCCATGCGAAACCAAAAGCGGTGTCTTGCCTTCTTTTGAAAGTTTCTGAATAGCGGACTGAGTTTCAGAGCTAATCTTCAGCTTGCCTGCTTTGATAAGCTTTTCATTACCCAGGCACAAAGCAGTCCCATGTTGTTTGCACTTCGCCGTAAGTCCTCGTCCACTAGCTTCTTTAAAATTCAGTAGCTCAGCTGGTTTAATTTTTTGTTTTTCGCCAAGCTTAGTCACAGTCTGCGAAAGCGGATGATGTGAAAGCTTTGCCAAACTATAAGCAATTTTCATCAGTTTTTGCTTTGTAGAATCAAAAGGAATAATGTCGGTAACTTTTGGCTTGCCCTCAGTCAATGTCCCAGTTTTATCAAAAACCACTACGTCAATCTTGTTGGATTTCTCGAGAGTTTCACCATTTTTGATGAGAATTCCATTTTTGGCACCCGTGCCTGTGCCGACCATAATCGCTGTCGGAGTCGCCAAGCCAAGCGAACAAGGACAAGCAATCACAAGCACAGCCACCGCTGGCAAAATACTCGCTTCAAGATTTCCAGTCAGAAAATACCAAACGAGAAAAGTAAGCAAAGCAACTACCATCACAATTGGCACAAAAATACCCGCAATTCTGTCAGCCAGCTTCTGGATTGGTGCTTTGGATCCTTGTGCTTCTTCGACCATTTTGATGATTTGAGACAGTACAGTGTTGGCACCAATTTTCGTCACTCGTATTTTGATACTGCCATTTTGGTTAATCGTTGCAGCGAAAACTGTGGCACCAGTTTTTTTACTTACGGGCATACTTTCTCCAGTTAGCATGCTCTCATCCAGAGCTGCTTCACCTGATATGATTACTCCGTCCAGAGGAATTTTTTCACCGGCTTTTACATGCAAAATGTCACCGACTTTGATTTCTTCGATCGGAATCTCGACTTCTTTTTTGCCGCGAATAACTCTCGCATTCTTTACTCCCAGTTCTAATAATTTCTGCAAAGCCTGACCAGCCTTGCCCTTACTGCGTATTTCTAGCCATTTACCTAAATTGATTAGAGTGATGATCGCCGCAGCGGCTTCGAAATAAACATGCTGCCCGGCGAACATCGCCCAACTACTGTAAATAAAAGCTGTCAAAGTCCCTAGTGAAACTAGACTGTCCATATTGAAGCTCAGGTGTAAAAGTTTCTTGCCTGCATTGCGATGAAAATGCCAACCAAAAAAAAAGACAACCAAAGCGGTTAAAGCTGCATATATCCACATTATTAGATCTACACCAAAAATTTTTATTCCCGAGATGAGCTCACCAGTAAACATCATGGAGAAAACTGGCAAGGTCAAAATTGCCGAACCGATAAAACGTTGGCGGGCTTGGTGAACCTCTTGCTGATTTTCCTCCCCAACACCAGAGTCAGATTTATCATCTACTTTTGCCCCGTAACCCGCTTTTTCGATTGCTTTGACAATTTTTTCCAAGCTTGTATTCTTCTCGTTAAATTCAATAGCGGCTTTGTTTGTAGCAATATTCACGTTTGCTGATTTCACACCCTTGACTTTGAAAATTGCGTTCTCGCTAAGTTTGGCGCAACTGGCACAAGTCATCCCCGAGATTTTTAGAATAATTTTTTTAATCATGAGAAGTTTTAGTCACAGGAAATTTTTAACTGACTAGTTTTAGATTTGCCTTGATTTATAGTTTTTGCGACCGATACTGGCGAATCCCTACCACAAGGTGGTGGGCTAACTTGTAATTGGTCAATTCATTTTTTATCGCGACCTTATTATTTCACGACAATAATCTTTCCTTCCATTTGCTCATGTCCTGCTCCACAAAATCTATTACAATGAAATTCGAATTCACCAACCTCAGTAGCCTCAAAAATATATTCATAATTATCTCCCGGCTCTCCTGGTAAATCTTCAAAATGAAGTCCGTGCACAAAATCTACATTATCAATAACTAGCTTTACTTTTTCACCCTTCTTGAGAGTGATTTCTGACGGCGAATATTCAAAACGTTTAGCTGTAATTTTGATTTCGCGAATACCTTCTTCTGAATTACTAATTTCATCCTTATTATTTTGTGTTTCTACTGAATCAGATTTTTTATTTGTTGTAGGTGTGGACATATAATTTTCATCCCACATCATGCCAGGTCCCATTCGATAATAACCATTGCTTGAGAAATTTTTTCTTGCCTCATTAAACTCATCTACATTTTCCAAATCATCAAACCAAGAAAATCCCATATATTCCTTTTGCACTTTTTTTAATTCTTCAAACTCTCTTTCGGTTAGGTTTTCATTTTTCCACATTAGACTGTGCATATCATTCATTTGCTTATAAAATTCTCGATTCTGAAAATTACCATATCCTCCACCATACATCATGCCAGATCCCATAGGGAAAAATCCGTTACCAAAATTTCCCCACATAGAACCTCTGAAGACGAAGGCGCCAATTAGGATGAAAACGATTGCAAACGTAGCGCCGAGCAGTAAAGTTTTTAAGTTTTTCATAGCACTGGAGTTAAGTTAATAAAAAAGTTTTACCAGGGGCGGCACTTGTCGTACACGCCCCTGATTTTTTGGGAATATTAATAGCCCCACATCATGCCATGTCCATAATTATATCCCCCACCCCTTCCATGCCTACCTCTTCCATATCTGTATCCACCACTCTCGCGATTCTTGTTGTATTCTTCCGCATTTTCATACGCTCTTTCGATCCAGCTCCAGCCCATAAATTCTTTTTGGGATTCCACGAGCTGCTCAAATTCTTTTTGGGTTAGGTTTTCATCTTTCCACATTAGATCGTGCATAATTCTCATGTCATCCCAATTTTGATCGCTGATGTTTTGATTATTCATCATCCATCCAGGATAATAAGCCTTGGTAACTGCTGGCAAAGCAATAGTGATAGCAAACGCTAAGCTTGCACCGATAATGATTTTTTTAAAGTTTTTCATAGTATTAGAATTAAATTAGTAAAGAAAGATTTTTGATTATTCATAAATGACCGACTAAGTAATCATTTTCGGCGGTGGCGGATCAGGCGCCTTGCTTTGAGTTTTATGATTATTTGCTTCTTCGATTAGATTTTTTAGCTCAGGCAAAAAATCTATTTTGTTTCGTTCATCTAGAAAAGCTTGGCAATCACCGTGGAAAAACTGATACATCACACAATCCTGATTGCAGTCATTTTCATGCTGACAATTTTTATTTTCGTCACAAAAACTTTTCTCGTTTTGTGTCTCATTTATTTTCTCATCGCACGAATCATGCGAATCGGCTTCGACGAAGACAGGCTGAAAACCCGTCATAATTAGGAAAACAGCTAATAAAAGGATGACGATGATTTTGTAATATTTTTTCATAATAATTAACCTTGTAAATAATAAATTTTATTCCAACTCCTTGATCTAATATCATTTAAATACTTATTCATCAGTCACAATAAATCGACCATTTAGCATTCCCATCCAACAAGAAAAAGGTAGCACCCCTTCTTTATTTGGAATAAATTCCACAACATTTTTACCTTTATAAATTTTCTTACGAATATTTAGTCTTGGAATAACTACCTCATTTGAACAACCAGAAACATTGACACCATTAATTTCCCAACGTACAGGAATACCTTTTTTGATTTTGAATTCTGTAGGTTCAAATACCCAATCGACGTTCATTTTTATAACTTGAACCTTATCTGATTGAGTCTTGTTTGAGTCTGATACTTCAATTGAAATATTTTTAGTATTTTTCCAAAAATTCAAAGTAAAGCTAGAGCCAGATAACACTAAACCAGAATTGAGAGAATAAAGAGCAAAGAAAACTACCACCACACCAATCAGCCGATTGAGAAAAATAAATTTCTGATTTTTTGCATAGCTGGAGCCGATACCAATTGTCAAAAGCGCAGGCAAAGTGCCCAAAGCAAAAGCACCCATCAAGATAGCTCCGGTGAAAAAACTGCCGGAAGCCACCGCAGCCAATTGCATCGTTTGAGTAAATCCGCAAGGTAAGAAAAAAGTCAGCGCACCGATGAGAATAGGCGCTAGGTGATGATTACTAGTTTGAAGTTTATGAATTTTATTTGAGAATTTTTTAGGTAGATGAAAACCAAGCTTAGTAATATTTGGAAGAATTCCTAGAATCTGCAAACCAATATAAAACATCACTATCGCAATAAGAATCGTAAGGTAGCCGGTAAAAGAAATCGAATAATTTAACTTGCTACCAATCAAACCAAGGATCCCTCCAAGTAGAATAAATCCCACTACTCGACCGAGATGAAAATAAATGTGAGGTATAGTGCGATTCCAAAAAGGATGCCTATCATCCTCATGGATGGGATACATATTCCCAAAACTCATCACAATACCACCAACCAAAACCAAACAAGTAGAAAGCGAAGCTACTACCCCAAGTAGTAAAGCGATAAAAACATTAACTCGACTACCGAAATTAGGGAAGAATCTAGCTAACTCAATCTTATCAAGCAAGAAAGCAGCAAGCGCTACTCCGAGAATAATCAACGTGATTTGCAGATAATCTCGAAAAGTTTTTTTGGGGGTGTGTGCAGAATTATTCTTCTGCGCTTCGGGAACTAACTGATAACCACAGCTCACGATAACTTCCTTTATTTTTTGAAAAGGCGTTTCTCCTTCACATTCGATCTCGGTAACTCCTTTAGAGAAGGAAACTTCACATTTTTTTATTTCGGCTAATTTATTTAGCTCACCCTCTAATAAAACCTCACAGCTTTTGCAATGCATTCCGAAAATATGAAAAATAGTTTTAGTCATTTTGATGTAGTTTTATAGAAATATATTCAATTACTTACATAAAGCATATAATGCGCCGTAGCTTTTAATCGCTAAATGTTTTAAATATAGATAAATTCTGATTTTGGCAATATTATTTTTTCGGAATTATTTAAGCGAAGTGCGTATAAATTAAATTCTTATTTGGTTTGAGCAATTTTTATTACCTTCAAAAGTTCAAGCATCATTTCGTCTAAACGTTTTTTATTTTTTTCTTGAGCGGCGTTTTTAACACAATGATTTATGTGTCCCTCTAGTAAATTCTGATTCGCACTGCGTAAAAGACCAATAATCGCAAGATTTTGCTGAATTATGTCGATACAATATTTATTTTCTTCGATCATTTTAAGAACTTTACTCAAAGAAGAGTGAGATTTTCTTAAGGCGATCGTAGTTTTACTAGTGTTGTAAGCCATGAAAAGTTTAATTAAATTGTAAATACCAATACCTATGGTGTAGGTATTTTATCTATCTGAAAAATAATTGCAAGAAACAAAATTTCATGACCTTCCGTTGCTTTAAATAAGTATTTCATCCTAAGCTAGGCGTATCATGTACTGAACTATTTACGCGATTAAACACCCTCCCCTGCCCATCTCCCACAAACCCCGCATCGGAATCCTCGCTATCCACGGAGATGTTTTTGAACACGCAGAAATTCTGCGTAAATTAAATTTTGAAACAGTCGAAGTTCGAGAACAAAAAGATTTTAAAAAAATCGAAGGACTGATTATTCCCGGAGGAGAATCCACGACAATTTTCGATTTGGTAAAAACTTACAAACTGGAGAAAGCTCTGATGAAATTCTCCACAACTCAACTACCAACGACTAATTACGAACTACCAACTATTCTGGGTACCTGCGCTGGATTAATTCTCCTGTCTAAATTGAAATTACTGAATGTAAAAATTCAACGAAATGCTTACGGGCAACAGCTGAACTCTTTCGAGACAAGTTTGAAAATTCCAAAAATAACGAAAAAACCAGTTCGAGCCGCCTTTATTCGTGCGCCAAGAATTATGAAAGTCGGAGAAAATGTGGAAGTTTGGAGCGAATTTGAAAAAGATCCTGTCTTAGTCAAGCAGAAAAATATTTGGGGAATGAGCTTTCATCCTGAAATTATGGGTGAAACCGCGTTACACAAGTTTATTTTTTCAAAATGAAGAATCCAGAAATCGAAAATTCGATCACGAAGTTTCGTGAGATTCACAGCATCGGCAGGAAACTAGCTACGTTTTTCGTAATCGATCTGGACTTTCGAGAAATTCGTGAGCTGAAAAATAAAAACCCTGATGATTTATATTTGAAACTTCAAGCGAAAAAAGGCGAAAAACTCTGTCGCTGTGTCCTATATTCCATTCGCTGTGTCGTGGAATTTGCGAAAAAAACTCACACGAAAAATTGGTGGGATTTCAAGGATTAATCTAAAATCTGGCGCAGTGCAAAATCTCCAAAAGATCGCCAACCAACTTCGCATCATTGCGCTAGAAATGATTTGTGAGGCAAACTCTGGTCATCCAGGTGGAAGCCTAAGTGCAATGGATATTTTGGTCGCGCTTTATTTCGGCGGAATCCTGAAACACAATCCCAAAAAACCTGAAGATCCAAAACGCGATTTTTTTATTCTCTCGAAAGGTCACGCTTCAGCCGCACTTTACGCAGTCCTCGCAGAACGTGGATTTTTTTTAAAAAAAGAATTAGCTAAATTCAGACAAATAAACTCAATTCTCCAAGGACATCCAACTCCCCAAACTCTCGGTGTAGAAGTCGCCACTGGCAGTCTCGGACAGGGCTTGAGCTTCTCCGTAGGTCTGGCACTTGCAAAATCGAAACAGCACATCTTCACACTTCTCGGGGATGGTGAGTTGCAAGAAGGACAAGTTTGGGAAGCAGCGATGAGTGCTTCTCATTTCAAGCTAGGAAATCTAACCGCAATCGTGGATCACAACTCTTTGCAAATTGATGGATCAAACTCGGAAGTAATGAATGTGGCGCCGATTGCGGACAAGTTCAAAAGTTTTGGCTGGAATGTTGTGGAAATCGATGGACATAATTTCACAGAAATTTTACGTGAGTTGCGCAAAGCAAAAACTGCACAAAAACCAACTGTGATTGTGGCTAAAACTGTGAAGGGTAAGGGCGCGCCTTGTGCTGAAAATAATTTCGCTTACCACGGTGTTCCGCTTTCGGTCGAAGAGATGCAGGAAACGAGAAAAAATTTAGTGGAGTAATCAGAGGATTTTTAACTTGTTGCAGACTGAATCTACTGCAACAAAGAACTCATCACTAAAAACACAACTACACTTGATCCGTACGTTTCATTTTCTTAATAGAATTTTGATAGAATTAAATCATGTTGGAATTGAAAAAAATCAAACAGCTCGTTTCTTTTTGGGAAGATGACGCAAAAGAAAAATTAAAAACAATGCAAAGTTTGCTGAAATCTAAAAGACATGCAGACGCCTTATTTTTCGGACATCTTGTTTTGGAAAAAACACTAAAGGCCTTGGTTGTAAAACAAACCCAAAAACATCCGCCTTATCAACACAATCTTTTAGTTTTAGCGAAATATGCAAAAATCGAACTATCGCAAGATGAAAAAGAATTATTGGCAGAAGTGAATGTTTTCAACATTCAGGCAAGGTACCCTGATGAAAAATTAGACTTTTATAAAAAATGTAACAAACATTTTGCTAGTATTTATTCTCAAAAAATCACTAATTTTCACAAAAAATATGCCTCCAGATAAAGCAAAAGAAATCGTAAAAAAATATGCAGGTGTTTTACAAAAAAACAACATTGTTTTTCGGCGTATTTATCTTTTTGGTTCTCAGGTCAAAAAAACAAGCAGGCGAAACAGCGATATCGATGTGGCAGTTGTTTTCAGAAATTTAAAGAAAAACGAATCGAAAATGGAGAAAATGATTTTGCTTTGGAGATTAGCTCCGGAGGCAGACATTCGAATTGAGCCGATTGTTCTGGAGGAAAATGACTTCAAAAAAGGTTACACTTCTACCTTGGCGAATGAAGTTCAAAAGGGCGGTGTCTTGGTGAAATCATAAAAAGCCCCCACCGGAGGCGTAACAATTGCACATTGAAAATTAAATCATTGAGCTAGGTATTTCTGAATAATCTCCGCCGCCTCCCCCACTTGCTCAGTCGTCAGATTTGGCAAGCTAGCTCGTGCGTAATTTTTGCGATCTTTCAAATCACGATCTTCTTGCGAGAAAAATAAATTCGCTGGAATCAGCACCACTCCTCTCTCTGCCAGATCAAGCAATTTACGCTCTGCTGGAATTTCTTTCTTCGCCTCGCTAGCCAGTGAATTGAGGTCAAGCAGGGAATAATAAATATTCCCAGGATAATCGAGACCCAAGCCAGCGTACCAAGTCTCCATATTTTTCTTGACGATCTCGACGTATTTTTGCCTTTCCGCATCACCCAGCAGAATGTGGCAAATCGAGAGAATTTGGCTGGGTCCAGGGACGAAAGTCGTGTGACGGAATTCTCCTCGCACTCCTCCCGGTGCTTTGGCGTCGTGAAGGTATTCACGCAGCTGCATTCCTGCAGGAAGATGCTGCGCCCACTTTTGTGAAATAAACTCGTTGGCTTCTTCTGTGATGATATATTCTCCAAATCGGCAACCCGTGGCTCTCTCAATTTTCGAACGCGCATCGATGCGAATCGTGCGTTTTGGTGCGAATTCGAGAATCGATTTTTTGCCGGTGTGGAAAGAATGGTAAACCTCATCGCTCACGATAATCGAATCTTTTTGCTCTGCGAAATCGGCGAGCAATTTCAAGCTCTCCTCATTTTTCACAAAACCTGTGGGATTATCAGGATCGACGAGAATGATGATTTTGGGTTCGAGCTCAGCGAATTTTTCAAACGCGTCTGGCTCGAATTGACCAGTCTCTGGATCCGCGGAGACGCAGACGACGTTCAATCCGCGAGCTTCCATAATGCCCATGTAAGGAAAGTAAACGGGCGAAGTGATCATCACTGTGTCTCCCTTTTGCAGCAATCCCCCACCCTCCTCTCCGAAAGCTTTGAAAAATGTGCCGATGGCATGGGAAGCACCGTTGGTGAAAACTAGGTCGCTGTGTTTGATTTGCAGTCCGAGATTTTGGGAATGGTGATCGGCAACGACGACTCGGGAAAGTGTCTCGCCGTAAGGATCGTGATAAGTGCCGCCGCTGACTGTGGCGTATTTAAAAAGTTCGAATAAAACTTCAAATTTACCCCAGCTCAAGCCTTGACGCTGGCTGGCTGTGATAATTTTATCGAGGAATTCTCCGAAGTCGGCGAGCAGTTTTTCGGCGACGGGTGTTTGATAATTTTCCCGCGCGAACTTTTCAACCTCTGCGAGAATCTCACTTTCGGCTGCTTTATTTCTATCTTTGAAGTGGGTTTCGAAATTGTTGAAAACTGTGTCGAGGTTGACGAGGAAGGAATAAAACTGGCGGCTTCTGGCGTTGGGTGCGAAGCCGTATCCGGGATCTCCTCTACTGAGGTCGAGAACTTTTTCAGCTCCAACTTTCTCGCGAGCGATTTTGGCGAGGAGGCGGAAGATGACGAAGGGGTTGTCCTGAGCGAGATCGAAGCCGAATTCATTTTGGGTAAGCATTGATTGAAAGTAAAAATTATAAAGTGGAAGGTGTAAAGTTAAAAATGAGAAGTTGTGACATTTTAGCAGAATTGGTTTTTCTGTCTTTGGATTTTTTTGTGAAAAGTTAGAAGACAATCATGAATTACGAATGACGAATTTGGAGAGTGAGAAATTTTCAACAATCCGGAACCATGATTCTCAGGATTGCAGGATTATCTTGATTGCCCATCATCATGGTAATCCGGTAATCAAGGAAATCATGGTTCAGACAATTGACGCAGGGTTCTTTTCTCGCGCATTTTTTCAATCAAGAAAAACCCCTGACAAGATCAGAGTCTATTTTTGAGCGCGGAAGTGACGAATTTTTTCACAATCCATCAAGGCAATCCTTGAATCCTAAAAATCAAGGTTCAGACAATCGGAAACAGAGCAGAAATTTTAAAAATTGAAAATTAGGATTTATTTTGAAAATTGAGCCTTTGTAAATTTGAAAATTACCCCACTCCCAAAAACTCCCTTGGGGTAAAATCCCCCACATGAACATCGGAGTCGATTTACGAGCTTTAGGCGGAGAGAAAGTTTCAGGAGTCAAGATTTACATCAGCTCACTCCTCCAAGCCCTCACCAAACTAGATCAGAAAAACCACTATTTTTTGTGGTGGAATTCTGCTGAAAAAAAAATTCCCTCAGAACTCAAAATTCCTTCTTCACCTCGCTTCAGACTCATTCACACCAGATTTTCCAACCGAATCCTCAACCTCAAAATCCTCGCCAAAAACTCTGATCCACTCGACAAGCTAATCCTCGCCAGCGAAGCCAGAAGCGAAAAACTCGACGCCTTCTTCCTCCCCAACCCCAACCCCGTCATCCTCTCCCCCCACTGCAGATTAATCACCACCATCCAC
>Ga0307989_1001073_pt1 | contig 15522 bp, 11 predicted proteins | sample EllFjometagen185_FD_203164 | JGI IMG/M metagenome (GOLD analysis project Ga0307989, IMG submission 203164) | Marine microbial communities from Ellis Fjord, Antarctic Ocean - #185 | ecosystem: Environmental > Aquatic > Marine > Unclassified | place: Southern Ocean | collected 2014-10-08
TTCGATCTGTAATATCAGTAAAAGAGACAGCAAAGCAGTTTTTTTCTATTTTAAAAGCACGACAAGAATACCATTTATTGAAAAATTCAGAGAACTGTTCAAAACTGATCGGTTCATTGTTTATAACAACCTTGGCGTAGGTCCCTATCCAATCAGCAGGATCATTTTCAATTCCTGGAAAAACTTCCGTCACTCTTTTTCCGATGATGTCTTCTTTTTTTTGTCCAGTAAATCTTTCAAAACTCGAGTTTATCTCAAGAAATCTATAATCTATAGGCTTTTTAGCAACATCATATACTAATTCATGGAGTGAAAATCCTTCCTGAATATTCTCGAACAATGCTCTAAATCGTTCTTCCGATTGTTTAAGTTCTTTTTCTGCCTGCTTTCGTTCTGTAATATCAGTGGCAGTAAAAGTCACACCTTTCGATTGATCATTGATATCAAGCGGTGTAGAAGCAAGTAAGACCTCTAGTATAGATCCCTTTTTATTTTGCATGCGAGTTTCAACTGTTCCTGTTCCACCCTCTGCTATCTGCTTGTATTTTTCCGACCCAACAAATTCAAATTCTTCTTGAGATGGGTACACTATCCTTGAACTTTTTCCGATCAATTCTTTTTCACTGTAGCCTGTCATTTCACAAAAATGAGAATTCACTTCATGCAGCACCCGGTTTTTTACCATTCCAATTCCGGTCGGTGCCACACGAAAGATGCTGCGCATTTTGTTTTCACTATTACGTAAGTCTTCTTCAGCCTTTCTTCTTTCCTTGTCAACTTTCGAAACATACAAAGCCATGTCAAGCGTAACCTTCAAATCCCTTTCTTGAATTGGTTTCAGCACGTACCCAAAGGGCATTGTGATCTTTGCCCGTTCGATTCTTTTTTCATCAAGATAGGTGGTTGAGAAGATGACAGGAATACCGAATTGATTACGAATCACTTCGGCTGTTTCAATACCGTCCATCTCCCCCTTGATCCGTATATCCATCAGAATGATATCCGGTTTGTCTGCTTTTGTTTTTGATATTGTTTTATCACCGGTATCGACAATTGAAGTGTTTTCATATCCTAAACTCTGTAACTGGCTTTCAATCTCCATTGCGATGATGGCTTCATCTTCAACGATGAGTATTTTTGCTTTATTCATGGTTATGTTTCGATATTGAATTTGATGGCGAATTTAGTTCCGTTACTACTTTCCAAGTCTATTGAACCGTCGAGCTGGTTTTCGACTAGAGTACGAACCAGTTTTAGTCCTAAAGTGTTGGAATTCTTCCAATCAAAACCTTCAGAAATCCCAACACCATTATCATTCACGACTAATTCAAGTTGGTTATCCGTTTTCTGAATACTCGCACAGATTTCGCCTTTACGTTCATCGGGAAAAGCATGCTTCATAGAATTGGAGATTAATTCATTAACAACAAGACCGAGTGGATACGCCTGATTAAGACTGATTGGGGTTTCATCTATATCACTTTTCAAATTAACTTTTCGGTGATCAGTGGAATAAGTCTGAAAGATAGAGGTTATTATCTTGGATAAATAGGATTTCAAATCAATTTCAGACAAATTTTCAGACCCATGCAGAGTTTCGTGAACTGCCAACATTGCGTAAATCCGACTTTGGCTATCCTTGAGGATGTTTTTTACGTGTTGATCTTCAATGCTATTCGACTGGAGTTTAAGCAGGCTTGATATAACAGCCATGTTGTTTTTGACACGGTGGTGGATCTCATGAAGAAGTGTTTCTTTCTCATGCAGTGATTTCTTTAAATCCTGTCCAATATAGTATTGTTTTGTAATATCTTGAATTACACCTGCAATTTTAATTGGCTCCCCTTGATTATTTTTTATGAGTTCAGCTTTGGAACTGACAAATTTTGGAAGTTCTGAGTCGATAGGATTTATTTGAAATTCAAGATCATACTCTTTATTTGACTCCATTAAGTCAACCAAAGCCTGATGTACCCGTCCCTTTTCGAGAATGCAGTTTTCTACTTCATCTGTAGTAAAGCTCTTAGCATCAGGTGCAAATCCATATATCCTTTTTGCTTCTTCCGATCCCCAGAAATTAGTTGTCTTGATTTCGTATTCCCAGTTCCCAACCTTGCCCATTTTCTGAGCTTTCTTATACCGCTCATCAATTTCCTTTTTAAGACGTCTATTCCAGATGAGAATAATACTCAGTATTATCATTGAGACTGATACCACCAGTAAGCCCCATTTTAAAACATCTTCACTCTGAATCCCGAACTCATATCGAACAGATAACCATTTGTTCTGAATTTGTTTGTGGTCCTCAAGCGACATGGTGTCTAACGTCTTGTCGATAATGCTCACCAGCTCAGGCCAGTCATTACGAATTGCCATAGCCTGGTTATGATTATCGAATGGTGATGGGGCGGCCACTTTAATATTGGAGTATCCTTTTTGTTGAATGATATATGTGGTTCCAATAAGATTTCCAATATAAGCGTCAGATTTGTTTATAGCCAACGCATCAATTGCTTCATATTGAAATCGACCAGAGTCTTTAGAAGCTACCAATAGTTTAATTTCAGGATAATCACTTTCCAGCAATTCACCGACGACAAAACCCTTTTCTACAGAGACCGTTTTCCCTTTCAAGCCTTCAATTGAGCTGATGGTGTCATCCGTCCTAGTGAAAATAACCATAGGGGCGAATATATATTCCTGAGTAAATAACATCACCTTCCTGCGTTCTTCGGTAATTTTTGCGGTTGGGACCATATCAACAATCTTATGCTGTTTAATATATTCCAACGATTCTGGCCATGTTACCTTTTCCGATCTGACATACTGAAATTTAATTTTATTGCGTTTGAATATGTATTCAAAATAGTCTAGGGCCATTCCTCGAATTCCTTCTTTATCATCAAACATTAAAGGGGGAAAATGACCAATTCGGATGCGAACAGGATGGTTCGCCAGTAACCATGCTTTTTCTGCCCTGGAATAAATTACTTGATCCGCCGATTTTTGAGATTCTAGATCTGCAGAAAAGGCTATCCCGGCTGGAGATGCTAGTATGAGAATGTTCAATACCAGTAAATAACAAAGCGTGTTTACAAACAGCGTTCTACTTTCTGTCATCTTGATCTTCCGAATGAATTACAGAATCGATATCCTTTAATTTGAGCACTGTTTGTTCGATTCATAGTGATGGAAAGGTAACGCAAATAGGTTTATAAGTCACTAATTTAGTTTGGAAGTCTCTCAGCCCAAATCCCAGCCCAATAAAGCCCATTTTCTAAGTATCCCAAAGTAAATCCCAGTAACTTCCGTGACATTACAAAATTCCACAAAGATTTTATAAAACAATAAATTAGCTATGATTTTAACGAATCACAGCGAGTGCTGTAGATGATATGGAATGGTTAGGGGGTAAAATGGTGGATATTACAAATTTGTTATTATTATTGGGTTTCCGGGGTGGTGGGGCGGTGTGTAGCCCAAAATGGAGAAAATATTAGTTAACTTTACTCTTTTTCAATCTTACCTTACACGAATAGGAATCTGAAATCTAAATATACTACCACCTTCGGGATTAATCTCTGCCCAAATTTTTCCTTGATGTCCTAAAATTATCTCTTTACAAATAGCCAGGCCTAAACCAGTTCCACCAGCATTGCTTTTTGTTTTGCTACTCTGAATAAATTTATCGAACACCGATTCTAACTCATCATCAGAAATTCCTATACCGTTATCTTTAATAGAAAAAAGAAGGTTGTTTCCTTCCTCATCAATTTGTAGTTTAATATTGCTTTCTGATTCTGCAAACTTTATTGCGTTTGAAATCAGGTTTCTTACCACTTGCTTGATCATATTAGCGTCCATCAAGGTCCCGTCATCGAATTCAGGCTCTATAAAATCAAGTTTAATATTCTTTTCCGTTACAAAAGTGGAAAATTCATTAATAACTGAGTTTATAATTGGTGATAAGTCTTTAATCTTAAACTCATAATTCATTTTTCCTGATTCAATTTTTGATAAATCTAAAATATTGTTCAACAAGCTCATCAACCGTTTGGCGCTTATATGAATATTATCGAAATACTCCGCTACTTTATCTCTATTCAAATCACCCACTTTACTAAAACCTAAATTGGAAAATCCAATTATTCCCTGCATGGGTGTTCTTAACTCATGGCTCATGTTACTCAAAAAAGTTGATTTTGCTTTGTTGGCATGTCTCGCCTCATCCCTGGCTAGCTTTGCTTCTTTCAAACTAGCGTCCAGCTCGGCAGTTCGTTGTTTCACCACCATCTCTAAGTCTTCCTGGTAAGCGTTTAATGCCTTATTTTTTTGCAGTAGCTCTTCGTGAAGCCTTAATCTGGAAATCAACTCATCGTTGTTAACGGGTTTGGTGATATAATCATTGACACCTGATTGAACCGCCATGACGAAATCGGATACTCTGTTTTTAGCTGTAACTAGAATTATGGGAAGCTTATCAATAGAGTAGTTTTGGCGTAATATTCTGGTTACCTCTAGCCCACTGATATCAGGCATCATAAGATCTAGCAAAACGATATCTGGTTTATTGTCTTTCTCCATCAAGCTAATCACTTCATGACCATTATTGGCCTGGATTATATTGTAATTGTGAAGGGATAACTGATTGACCATCATTGCCTGATTCACTGGATCATCGTCTACAACAAGGATGGTTAATCCATTTTTATTAATTCCGGATTGCTCGGCTTTAAGGTGTGTCAAAGTTGATGTTCGATTCCGTTCTTCGATGAATCGGGAAACAAAATCATCACCAATATCTTTATCGCCAGGAAGAATCTCAATTGAGGTTTTTGGTAGATAAAAAGTAAAACGTGAACCTTTATCTAAAAAGGATGACACCTCTATCGATCCTCCATGTAATTCAATCAGTTGTCGAGAAATAGAGAGTCCAAGCCCAATCCCCTGGTTCTGCTTTGTAGACGAAGTGTCTATCTGTTTGAATGAATCAAAAATAACATCATACATTTTTTTAGAGATACCGATCCCGGTATCGGTGACGGTCACAGCTATTTTGTCTCCTTTCTCTTCGGCTGAGACGGTAATGGAACCTTTTTTGGTAAACTTTACTGCATTGCCAATCAGGTTGAATAGCACTTGTTGAAGGCGATCTTCATCTCCTAGAACAGCTGGTAAGTCTTTGGGAATGGAATTGATGATCACTACATGGTCATTTTTCAAAAGAGTTTTAGCGAATTTAATCACCAAGTCTACAATTTGTTGAATGGAAACCGGTTCTTTTCTAATTCTTAGATCCTTGTTTTTCAACAAAGATAAATCCAGTAAATCATGCACTAGATTTGATAACCGTTTTCCACTTAACATAATCAGATTCAAATTTTCCACCGCTTCTTGAGGTAGCTTCCCTGCTGCACCTTTAACTAAAGAGTCGGCAATCCCTATGACAGCATTCAGTGGAGTTAGCAACTCATGGGATGTATTCGCCAGAAAGTCGTCTTTAGTTTTGTCAGCTTTTTCTAGCTTAATTGAATATGATTCAATATTTAAGAAAATTCTATAGATTTTAATAACTAAAATAAAGCCATAACACAAAACAAACGCTAATATTCCGAGAGTGGTAGATACCCTGAAGGGTATAATCCCAGCGGCGAATAATGAGTCAAGAAATGCGACAACAAAGAAAATAATAATCCCACCGAGTAAAAATCTTGCTTCGAAGTTTTTCTTAACCGTTTTATAAGTAAAAAACGGAATCCAGATAAGGAAGTATATGAAAACCAGTATATTAAATATGTTATTAAACTTGAAAAGAGAGACGCCCTGAAAGCATAGGAATATAAAATAAAGGAAAAATAAAGAGTTAAACTGCCAAATACGCCTATTCAGTTTTAAGAATCCAGGGCCGAGGACAATTTCAATAAACATTGCCATGCCGATAGCGGTAATGTTTTTTAACCCGTAATCGGCATAATACCAAAAAACCGTATTTGAGTATAGCAATTGTCTCAAGTATGTTGTTGAAATTATCCATAATCCCGATGAAAAGGCAAAAACTGAAAAGACAAGAAAGAGTCGTAGGTGTTTTTTCTTGATCTTTAATGCCACTAAAAATGTTAAAAAAGCGACAAACATCAGAATAAAACTAAAAACGACCGAATAAATATCTTCATCAAAAATGTAACTGTGTAATTCCTTTTCACTTCCAATTGTCAAAACGTCGATCCCTATGGCGCGACTTTTACCTTCTACAATGAATTCAATAGTTCTGTTTTTAGCTTTAGGGATTTGAACAATATGAAAGGGGAAATCTTGGGGATTTAAATAGCCATTATCTCCTAAATTTCCATATTCATAAAAAATGTCATTATTTAATTGGAGCGTTAACTTTCCAAACGCCTTCCTGATCAATAAGTGTGAGGGGTCATCAGGAATAGACCTTTTGATAAAGACTTTGTTCCCAGTTTTATCAGAGAAATTAAACGGTAATCCAGTTGCTTGTTTCCACTCTTCTGATTCAGAAAATCTATATTGAAATCCAGATGTAATTGTTTCAATCGCCCAGGCAAAATTGGGCAAAAGCAATATTAGACCTAAACATGCTAATATTATTGTTTTGATTAATTTACTCATACAACAACGCCTTCCTTATTATACTCCAGTTGAAAAAAATTCTATGCGTTTGTCTATAGATTGCAGGTAATCTAACTAATATGAAGTGAATATGGCAAGATGAAATGAGTTACATTCTGATAAACATATCAATTATTCAGTGTAATGGAGAACGGTTTATTTTTCTGACAGAATGTGTGGAAACATAATAAGCGAACATCCCGGCATCAGAGTAGATTGATTTTTTCAAGTTTGCATGATGAAAAAACTCCGATGCCGGAAATCGGTAATATGTTTATTTATTAGGATATAACAGATTGATTACTGTTGAGATACGTCTAATTATCCACAAACAACTATCAGGAGTGAATCATGTGATTTCAAATCAACTTCTATTGCATCGACGATACCTGACAATTTAATGTCAAAATCTATAAAAGTGATTATACCATATTTCCAATATACAGTAGTCAGAGCCATTTTAAATCCAGCTATAGGAAGTATTAAACTATCACTTGCTTTATCGATCGTTTGATAAACATTTCATTCATTAATTTGCTTATGCTGGTTGTCTTTAAGATTCCATTTACAGTTTCTGCGCTTAAGGCAAAGTAATGACCACTTCCGTGATCCGGAAATTTGCTTCGTATTTCCCTCCACGGCAATCACTTTTTTTGCTGTGGTGGTATTTGTTTGTGATGTTAAAGGTGTCCTTTCGGTGAGCATGCATGATTTTTATTTGAGAAGTCATTATATTATGGGCTAAACCTAAACACAAAGGAGAAAAGCCCATGAAAACAGTTCAATTAAATTTTCCATCCCCTGCCGCTCTAGAAGTCCAGGCTCAATTCGAACATTGGCGGAACAAACGCACCAAGCGAGGCAAAATTCCAGATGCGTTGTGGTCAGCTGCTGTCAAGCTTACTGAACTTCATAGCATTAATCAGATTGCGAAATTAATGAGAGTGAACGCTTCAGATCTGAGTAAAAAAAGGTCATCACTATCAAGCCCCATCATAAAAGCGAATGAGGAATCTCCATTATCTTTTATCGAATTCCCTAAAATCTCCAATTGCAATTCCGGACCATGTGAGATCGAATTAAAACGTTCCGATGGGTCGGAGATGCAGATTCGCTTATCAAGTGCATCTACTAATGAATTACCTGCTTTGATCCAGGCTTTTGTCAATTAAATTTGCGACTGTGAGGCGACCTATTACAACTGACTTTAACTGATAAAGGAATAAATGATACAGATCACACCGCATATGCGGATACTGGTGGCTGTCGATCCAGTAGATTTTCGGAAAGGGATTGATGGTTTGGCTGGTATTTGTCGTCGGGTATTGAAATTGGACCCTTTCTCGGGAACCGTATTCGTATTCCGCAATCGATTAAAAACCGCATTAAAGATTTTAATTTACGATGGACAAGGATTTTGGTTATGCCAAAAACGCTTATCCAAAGGACGCTATAAATGGTGGCCAGGATCAGCTGATGAAACTGTGCATCAGTTGGCCGTTCATGAACTGCAATTAATGTTAGTGGGTGCTGATCCCTCGTTACATCAAGTGGCACCGGATTGGAAAAGACTGCCTAATTGACGAAACAGGGATCTAAGCTGAGGCTTTAATCGTTAAGTGACAGGTGGTTTCCTTGTAATTCCAGGGGAACCACTGGTCGGGTGACAGGGATACACTCGTCGTATGGAGTTGCAATTGTGTGAGGTAATCGAATAGATTAACACCTGCCAGTTGGCAGGTGTAGATCAGACTCATAAACAGATCACCCAATTGTGCGCCACCTTCCGTTTTGTAAAATAGAGAATTCTTGCGATGGAGAATGGCCTTTTTCAACATCTGTTCGCAGATATTGTTGTCAAGTGGTGCTCTGGGAACTTGCAAAAAGCGAGTCAGTTTTTCCCAATGATTGAACGTATACGTAATGGCTTTGCCTAAACTGGAGTTTGGTTCCACAAGTTTTTCCTCAAATTGTTTTTCCAGCCAAAGATAAAATGCGTCCATGATAGGACCGCTATTATCTTGATGATATTTTAGGCGCTCTTCGGGCGATAAGCCGTTCTGTTTGGCAAACGCATCGTAATGATAAATCCGGCTGAAAACTTCGGTAATCACATAGAGACACTGATCGGGAAAATCTTCAGCTACGTTCACGAAATTTCGCCGTGCATGCGTGTTGCAACAACATTCGATCACTTCAATGTTTTTTGGGGTGTTGCCGCTTTTCGCATCACTCATTTGGATGGGCGGACTCAATCCCGCTTGTCGTTTCTCCAGCAGGTCGGTAATATTTTCACCCGCATGTTTGCGACCGGAAAAATAAAGAGCGATCCGTTGTTTTTCGACCACCGATATGATTCCAGTGGTGAAAATTCCGGTTCTGGTTTTGCCTTTTTGGGTTTTAACTTCTTCGGCAATCTCTTTTTTCAGTGATAGTACTTTCATTCCCGTATCGTCGTTATAAAACAATTCGCCTTGGGCAGCTTGCCTGATGAGCGCTTTGTATACTGGCATCAGGTGATATGATAACTCTCTGATTTTATCCCATTGAGTGGAAACGGGAAGGGGAATGCCCAATTGTTTTTGCAGTTCGGCAAGACGATACATGGGTAACCCGGCACCGTATCTCAAAAGTGCGATCATACTTTTGGCGGTTTCATCGTAATGTTTAGGCCCAGTCATTTGCTCCGCAATCTCTTTGGGTGGTGGTGCTTGAAAAACTTCTCCGCATAGGTTGCAACGAAGTTTTGTAAGTTCGTAGACTGCTGCCTGAAGGGGCGATGAACCGATAATCTGAATAAACACACCCGGTTGTTTTTGAAGGTACACCTTGCCTTGGAAACATTCGGGGCACTTGTCTCCGGGAGTTAGTTCCGGATGGGCAATCGAAATTCGTTTGGCACCGGTATAGGCATCCGCACCATTGCGCCCATGCCCTTTGGCTTTTTGATCGGCTTGTTCGAAATCTGATTTTTGTGATTCCGAAATCTTTTTCGACATCTTCGATTCGACTTCACTATTATTGGTGATTACCGTTTCGCGATCCATTTCCTTTAACGCTTCTTGAATCTTCTCTGTCTTTTCGGATGTAATACCAAAAATCTGTTTTAACAGAGCCTTGATTCGAGTCTCATTGAGTGCAACCTTTTCGCGAAGGATTTCTATGATGTCAAATATTTGCCTGATCAACAGGGCATCTTCTGCGGTCTGAGAACAGGCATCAATTCGCGTCAATAACGCCTCTTTGTCCGAAACTGTCACCGTTTTAACATCGAGAGGTTTTGATTTAGCTTGTTTAGTCATCTTTGAAAACCTCTGCTCTAAGTTCAGCGGACAACGAGATTCCTGGGACTTCATTTTTTGATAAGAGTTCAACGACTTCCAATGCCCTGCGAATTAACTGGGCATCTTCCTTCGTATGAGTATTATTGGTAAGCCGTTCTAAGACGGCTGCCTTCTCCTTTTTATCGAATAGAGTTTCGATATTATCGTGGTCCTGTTTCATAATAGTGACAAAGTTTTGATCTAAAATCATTTGATAAAGGGTATCCCAAGACATCTTTAATGGAACGAGTGATTCGTTGTGTTTTTTCTTTGATACCGCGACCAGTCGTTTTACCTAAAAATTTCCAGTTGGCCGCATAATAACATGTGCCTACATATCGCTCAGTATCGACGAATGTTTCCAGATAATGTATTGGATGGTGATAGAATTTTCGCCAATCCTGAGCAACCACTTTGGCTGATCGGCTCAATAGATGACTGGCCAGATATTTAACATTCACCCAGGGCAGAATCAAAAACCTAGAATTATAGGCCATTAAGTGAAGGTTCTGTTTTCGAATACTCGGGGGCCAGCCGATAAATCGATCCCGGGAACCGATATGTAACGGTGGTGATGACCAAGTTAAGCAGGCAATCGGCCTATTGTCAGAATAGGCGATGTACTTTAGGTGTTCCCCCACAGGATGACAATAGCCCAGATAATGAAATTGCTCAATTAGGCTATTGCATAGCGGTTCTGAATCAGTCTTTCGAACCTGAATCAAGTTGATAGGCTTCAGATCGGAAAACGAGCCTGAAATAGCTGTTTGATCGATCGATACTTGAGATGGCTTTTTTCGTACTGCCAGGTTGTTTATGGGGTTTTGTTTTTTTTCCGGTAATATGATTAATCCGGCTCGATCCAGTTCCAACATAAAGCTGCGACAAACCATATCCCGTAAAGCACCGTTTTTCTGAACCCAATTCCAGGCAACGCACAACTCTTGAGATAAACGCCGCCTGCTGTCATTGGGGTTTTCCTGAATTAATTGCCTGATAAAATCGATGTCTTCGCGTGTATATATTTTTCCGCGGTATTTGAATTCTTGTTCCATGTTTGATGTAATAACAGACATGGAACTGGAACGCACGCAAAAAATGAAAAATTTTGAAAAAAATTATGTGGGGGAGTGAGTGTAAATAATTATTTTTTTGCATGCTCACCGGAAGGACACAGCAGTCAAGAAAATCTGCTTCAAATATAGGCTCAAGTATCAACAGAGCGGCAGTCTGCACCACTCGGTCTCGAATAGTGGGAATACCTAAAGGGCGCTCCCCACCATTGGCCTTGGGAATCATTACCCGGCGAACAGCTTGAGGTTTATAGCGTTTCCGCTTTAAATCCTCATGGAGTAATGAAATAAATCCATCTACTCCATCCGGCAAAAGTTGAACATCTCTGATGCTCACTCCATCTACTCCAGATGAGCCCTTGTTAAAGGCCACCTGCTGCCATGCTGACGCCAAAACGTCTTCCCGATAGATCCGGTCATATAACGCATAGAACCGAAATCGGGGTTCCTGTTTCGCTTTAATGTAGAGTTTATTCCTCAGTGTAGCGAGAGGTTTCGGTAGATCTTCATTACCATATGGAACTATATTGGTTGTTGAATTCATACTTTCTTCCGTAGTGGTCTAATTGACAAGCGGTTCTCACTTTCTTAGTTCAAAACATAACATAGGTCGGGCTCCTTTGCTCAACAGACATTACTCTGCTTCTTAGCTATTATGAACCCTTCCGACTTCCAGCCAGCAGGTGGATACAGTTATTTATTCCTGCATCACCTTTTGGGTTACAATCCCGATCCGACTGGATCTCCCAGGTTCCTCGATCACTCTTTCACCACGCGCTGTCTGCTTTCACCCCGACAGGTCGATTCGATGCATATACTGATTACTTCTCGAATCGTGCTGGTTTCACCTCATCTGGAAGGTTGACCACCTGTAATTAGTGTAACGAGGCCGATTTCAGTTTACCCTTTCGGATTACGGCTCATGGTTTCGTTGTCCGGGGTTTCAATCCCCTTCGCCTCTTTCACAAGAGACCGATCTCGCTTCCCGCACCTTGTTACCTAAATGCGACAGACCGCAACTACGTAATTAACCAGTAATTATTACGACAATCTCCTTTCAGATTGTTAGAATGACCAGGCTTAACCTGGCGCACCAGACCACACTGAAAAATACTTAAAACGGTTTGGGGTATTAAAACTAATTAATCACTGATAAAGAATACATAAAATTATTATCTGCATTATGCAAAACACTTTCCGTGTATTCAGTGTGGTCCGTGGTTATTTACTCAACAGGTATTTTAAACCTGGTGGTTTAAAACTAATATTCCCCATACAAAATGACGAACAGCCAAAAAATTTATATGGTTAAAGGTTTTTATTTTTAATCATGTCCGAATTTTGCCAGACAGTTTAGTTTAATTTTGCTGTATTAAATTTAAGAATTAATTCATAAAGTAAAATCAACCCGGTTAATTTTTATGAAACTTTCAGATGTTTATTGCGAAGCATAGGGTAATACCCCGATACCCCGATCAAAGCTGTAAATTTTGCTTCTCATTACGGCGGAGTTGTTCATTACACTAAACAGGAAAAATGGAATTATCTAAAGAAATTTGTATCCGTGCGATGCGGTCCAAAGATGCCAGGTTTGATGGCAAATTTTTCACAGGTGTATATTCAACAGGTATTTATTGTCGGCCGATTTGTCCAGCTCCGACGCCTAAATTAAAAAATATTCAATTTTTTCCCAGTGCGGCAGCAGCTTCAGATGCAGGTTTACGACCCTGTTTACGATGTAAACCGGAAGTAGCACTCGGTATTGATAGTTCAACTGCGCCTGGTTTAATTTCAAAGACTTTAAAGCTGATATTCGATAATTTCCCCCACGAGATAAAAATAGATGATTTAGCCCGGCAACTTCAAATCAGCAACCGACATCTCAATAGGATTTTTCAACAACATTTAGGAACGACACCTTTTTCAATTTGGAATACCCAAAAAAATCATTTTGCAAAAAGACTGATAGATGAAACCAGTTTATCAATGAGTGAAATCGCATTTTCTGCCGGATTTAACAGCATTCGGAGTTTTAATCATTCATTTAAAAAATGCTATCAAAAATCACCAACAGAACTACGAAAAAACAAAAAATCAATCAACAGGGATCAATGGGTAACGTTGCATCTTTCATATAGGGAACCATTTAATTGGATGGCGTTATTGGATTTTTTAAAATTAAGAGCAATACCCGGTGTAGAAAGTGTGCTTGATAATGGATATCAGCGAGTGATTCGAATTGGGGAAGATACCGGTATGATCTGGGTATCCATTGTAAATTCTAAAAAGTCGAAGCCCGTTTTTCAGGTTAAAATTGCCTTTCCTGACAATAGAAAATTGTATTTTATTTGTGAAAAAGTAAAAAAAATATTCAATTTAGAAGCACCGGCTGATGAAATAGATCTATTTTTAAAAAAGGATAAAATTTTAAAACCATCTATTCAGCAAAATGCTGGGATACGGGTGCCTGGATGTTGGGATTCCTTTGAATTATGTATTAGAGCCATCTTAGGACAGCAGATATCGGTAAAAGGTGCCACTACAATTTCCGGGCGTATTGTTGAAAAATATGGTCGAAAATATGAAGGAGCAGCAATAAATAATAAGCAAGAAAATTGGTTTGAATTCCCAAATGCTTCAACCTTAAAAGATGCCAATTACGACGGAATCGGTTTAACAAAAAGCAGAATAGGGACACTTAAATCATTTGCATCAGCTGTTCACCAAAAAGAAATTGATTTCAATGATAATATTGATAGTGAGATTATGGTGAATAAACTCAAAAAAATTAAAGGAATCGGTGACTGGACGGCGCAATATATCGCCATGAGAGCCTTGAATGACCCAAATGCCTTTCCAGCGTCTGACTTGGGGCTAATTAAGGCTGTTAGTTCGCCGGAAGAAAAAGTAAAACCTAAAGATTTATTAACGCTCTCTCAAAAATGGTTTCCCTGGAGAGCCACTGCAGCAATGTACTTATGGAGGATTCATTGAAAAACTATTGTTATTATCCGGCTCCTTTTGGATCATTATTATTGGTAGAAGAATATGGAAAAATAGAACAAGTCACATTTCCCATTGAACATAATCGTAAAACTCCAGAGAAAGATTGGGTAGAGAATGAAAACAGTTTTAGAGATATTTTTGTTCAATTAGATGAATATTTTTCAGGTAAACGAACTAAATTTTCCCTGGAGTTAAATCCAGTCGGTACTGAATTTCAAAAAACAGTATGGCAGGAACTACAAAAAATACCTTATGGTTCAACCATTAATTATGGAGAACTCGCTAAACGAATAGGTAATCCAAAGGCTTCCAGAGCGGTTGGGGCCGCAAATGGGAAAAATCCGATAGGCATCATTATTCCATGCCACAGAGTGATAGGAAAAGATGGTAGTTTAACTGGTTTTGGTGGAGGATTATCTGTCAAGGAGTTACTTTTAAAACTGGAGAACTCCTGAAAACCTTAATGACAGTAATTTGTGAGATTAAACCATAGAGCTGCTATTGACCTCTGACCATCCCCAAAGGAAATTATTTTTATGGTTAGAATAAACCAATTGAAGCTAAGGTTAAAAATTGGTGTTTACTTAGGAATAATATTGAAGCATAAACAAATTTTAACCAACGCTATTAGATCTACCTACTATTAAGCGTTTTGACTTTCAAAGTTTGGCAAATGATAATGACACTATTATGCCTATAGAATTTAAGAAAATAACTATTCCAACGCCATATCCGGTAGGCCCCGTTCATGTTTATTACTTTGTGATTAATGGTATTCGGATATTGTTTGATGCTGGCCCTCCGACAGAGGATGCCATTAAAACACTTCAGAATCATATCGATTTAAGCAAATTGGATTATATTTTTATCACCCATTTTCACCCGGATCATTATGGTGCCGCACATCTGATTGAGAAAATTAGCCCAGCTCAAATTGTATTCTCAAAATATGATCTGGCAATTTATGAACTGTATGATCAACGGGTTTCATTCTTTTTTGATTATCTACATCAATTAGAGGTACCAACTCAATTGACGGTGGCTTTAAAAAAGACCTTTAGTGTCCTAAAAAGAGCCATCCCTTTACCGAAATCCTTTCAAATTCTGGAAGATTCCCAAAAACTAATTGAGGAACTTGGCATCAGTTATTTACAATGCCCCGGTCATTCCCAAAGTGATATTGTTTATTTACTTGATGAATATGCAATAACCGGCGATACCTTATTGAGGGATATTTTTCAGACACCTTTGCTGGATCTGGATTTCACTTCAATGACGAGCCGTTATTTAAACTATGAAAACTATTGTGCCAGTATTCTTAAATTGAAATCAATAGCGCATCGACGAATCCTCCCGGCACATAACGAAAATATTCGCAGTGTCGATCATCAGATTCGATTTTATTATCAAAATATTTTAGAAAAGGCTCAAAAACTAGCACCGCTGTTAGAAAGAAAAATGAGTCTTTTTCAAATAATGATAACTCT
>Ga0307989_1001074_pt1 | contig 15514 bp, 11 predicted proteins | sample EllFjometagen185_FD_203164 | JGI IMG/M metagenome (GOLD analysis project Ga0307989, IMG submission 203164) | Marine microbial communities from Ellis Fjord, Antarctic Ocean - #185 | ecosystem: Environmental > Aquatic > Marine > Unclassified | place: Southern Ocean | collected 2014-10-08
CGAGTTTTACAGCATCAAGTTTAAACTGTTTTGAATATTGCTTTCTCTTTTTTGACATTTCTCACCTCCTAAGATTACTGATAAAGTATCCTTAACAAGGTGTCTATACTATCTATACCACTTCAATCGGTCCTTTTGTGATTGATTGGTGTTAAGAGTGATAATAGCAACGATTGCCGGAAGCTCAGGGCCTTCCCATTGTTCATTTATATGGTTAATAATCTCTTCACTTGTAATTTCTGCTACAATTCCAACTTTTAACAATATAATATCATAATGGCGCACCCTTAAAGCTTCTAGAATATCTCCACCGTTATCTACCAGATCTATTTTATGGTAGCCAAGCGTTTTTAAAAGACTCTTGGTTACCTGTTGTTGGGCTACTCGATCATCTGCCAGCAGCACTCTTTCAGATATGATGATTTGATCCATTCGTCCCCTTATTCTTCAAATGGTTTCTGGTTAGCTGTGTTGAATATTTTCTGCACAGAGAATGCCAGTACATAAGCAAATTTAATTAATATTGGCTTTAACTATTTTCTAAATTTCAAGCGATTATATTGATCTGAAGGTTGATCATGCGTTTTACTGAAGGGAGCCCAAAATGAATCGAAAAAACGTGATCACCCCCATTTTAAAGTCATTCAACCGTATTTTTGAGGCTACGCCTACTGTATTACGCCCCTGGCGATGGTTCATTTTGGGGTTTTATTTAGTAACGACGATCTTTATGGGTTACGGGGTGTCTGAAAAATTAAAAATGGACATGACCATAGAATCATGGTTCGAAAAAGGAGACCCAGCGAAGGTTGCCTTGGATACTTTTCGACACGAATTTGGAAGTGATGATGGCCTCTATGTGGTTTACCGCCCTTTAGATGGCGATGTTTTTTCTTATGACTCCCTGAGGTTAATGCATGAATTAAGTGAAGAACTGATCAATCCTCCAAGTCACTTGCTCTATGCCGATAAAGCAAACCTGGCCCACATCAAAAAGGTCACCTCTCTAACCAACAGTCGTTATCAGGTGGTCAAGGGAGACGATCTGATTTCCAATCGAATAGTGATCAGGGATGTTCCAAAATCCAAAGAAAAACTTGAAAAACTCCGTGCGATTGCATCTACCCAGGATAGTATGGTGGGGGCTTTGTTTTCCAAAGACTATCATTATGGGGCCTTTCAAGTAAAAACAGATTTTGGTGCTATTACTAAGGCTGAAGCAGAGCAAAAAGATAAAGCCTTTGACCCTATGGCAGAAGATACAAACGATGAAATTGAACTAACTGATGAATTATCTTTTGATCCAGCCTTGAACAATGAAGTTGAAAATGTTGAGTTTTTAAAGACGGAAGTTACAGAGTACGTCGGATTTATGGATGATCTGAGATTGGTCTTAGACCAACCAAAATATAAGTCTCAATTCGAATTTTATTCTGTTGGCAACCCTCCGATGATGGCTTGGGCTATGAAGTCCACCGAGGAAGCAGGAATCCTGATGATCATCATGTTACTGGTAATCATTGGTTTACTGTGGACATTACTGAAATCATTTAGCGCAGTTGTATGGCCCATTGTCATGATTGTGGTAAATCTCTGTTGGACCATAGGTGCCGTATCTTGGGCTGGGATTGAAGTTTCTACCTTAGTTTCTTTAACCGCAATGTTGATGATTACCGCTGGAGTAGCAGATAGTGTTCACATTATGAGCACTTATTTAATATACCGCCGTCAAGACTTAGACCACGAGACTTCACTAACTCAAACTTATCGCAAAACAGGCATCCCTGTCTTAATCACCAGTATTACGACGATGGCCGGGATGTTGGCGCTTTCAATAACAGGGATGAACCAATTTGTGACGTTTGGTGTCATGTCTGCCGCCGGTGTGGGGTTGGCTTGGTTTTTAACGTGGACCTTGCTTCCCGTATGCATGGACCTTTGGCATCCTCTTGCCAATAAATCGGCGAAAGATGAACATGCCACCCAGGGTCGCCTGAGTTGGATTATGGGTGCTGGGTGGATTCAGCCCTTGCTAAACAAAATTCCGGGTTTGGTGGCTCCTCGGCCCATCCCCATTGCTGCCATTTTTCTTTTGGTATTAGGGCTTTTTGTTTATGGAGCATCCATTGTGAAGGTGGATAGCAATATGGTTGAGTTAACCCAAGAAGGCAGCGAGATGCGCATTGCATACGAGCTGGTTGATGACAAGATGATGGGAGCGCAAAGCATGGAAATCATGCTTGACCTTGGTAAATTTGACGCACTAAATGACCCTAAAGTCTTAGCCGCTATGGATCAATTAGAGCAGCGTTTAAAAAGGGACTATAAACAATATATCACCAAGACTTTTTCTCTTGCTCGTATAGTAAAAGAGACGAACCAGGCAATGAATCAGGATGATAAATCTTTTTACAAGCTACCTACTGACCCTGATTTGACATCCCAATTAATCTTTCTTTTTAACAACGCCAATCCAGAGGATCGTCGCCTATTAGCGAATGATAGTATGAGCAAAACCCATATTTCCATCATGTTAAAAAATGCGGGTTCTTATGAGTACAAAAAAATGTTTTCTGATATTTCAAAAGACATCGATCAGATTTTTGCCCCTTTAAAAATAAATTATCCTGATTTAAAAGTCGTGGCCACAGGTAGCCTCGCGATGCTCATGAAACTCAGCCAGGATATGGCTGAGGCTCAGCAAGATAGCTTTACCTTTGTGATTATCATTATCAGCCTCTTGATGATTTTAACCCTTGGTTCCTTACAGGGTGGATTGATTTCCATTATCCCCAATATCATTCCCGCTGTCGTCACATTTGGGTTGATGGGCTTACTTAACGTTCCCCTGGATGGAGATACCATGGTTATCGCTCCCGTGATCATCGGCTTGGCAGTAGACGATACTATCCATTTTATTACCCACTACCGAGACGCGCTCATGGAGGGCAAAGACTACGCCACAGCTGTAAAGGATACTCTTAAAGAAGTCGGGCAAGCGATCACCTTCACCTCAATAATACTAGGCTTGGGATTTGCGATACTTTCATTTTCTGACTACGGAGGACTTTCTAAAATGGGCGTTTTTGGTTCAATTGGAATCTTCGCAGCCTTGATTTGTGATCTTTTTTTATTGCCTGCCCTCATCTATATTTTTAAGCCCCTCATGGGTACAACCCCTTTAGGAGAAACGGCGTAAGAAGAAGAAAAATATCAATTACTTGTTTTCAGCTCTACTGTTCTTTGGTCAAAAGCCTTTGTAATGTAATGTGAAACGCTCTATTCGTAATTTCATATCAGGTAAAAAGGGCTTTTAATCTTTCTGTAACAACATTACCAGTATTTTATGACAAGCTCAAAGGAATCAGGTCTGGATCCGAGATCCAGATAAAAAACATGGATACCCTGCTGCTTGCGGCGGGGAGCTTCATTTCGGTCCCAATGTCGCTTAGGTATCAGAAACGTTAATGTAACTCGTACAAAAAACTAATAATAGTGTCCACGATGCGATCTGTGGGAATTTTATCGCGATTAAAAATAAGATGAAAATTATGGGAATTGAATCTTATTCCGAGAAAGTGTTCCAGAAATTCTTTCCGTAACCGCTCTTTTTCAACCACTGTTTTTTCTGCTTCTTTGATAGAGACATTATGCTTTTCTGCATAGCATTTTGCACGATATTCATCGCTGCCTATCAACCTGAAATGAAAGCAATTCTTGAGATCTTTGGTAATAGCTGATGCCCCTCTGCCTACCAATATGGCATGTCCACTATGGGCAATGGAAAAAATTGTTTTTACGACCTCTTGATAGCTCTCCACCTCGGTTTTCCAATATGGAAGCAAAGAGGAGAGAATGGCTTCCAGGTATCGGCTTTGTTCTCCGAAATTCACGGATAGATTTCCTGATAAAATGGACTCTGAAGAGATCTGATCAATGTTACCTTCCTTGAATATGGTCCATGGCTGCTGTGTGAGCTTTTCAAGCTTTTCCTTAAGTACGCCGGCAAGAGGATAAGCTTCACAGCCAAATTCCCTGGAAAGGGTAATGACCTTTCTTTCATGAATCTTATTGATACCCTCAGATTCGATTTTTCTTTTGAGCTCGTTTAAAGTTGAAATGCGTCTGTCGATAGACGGAAGTAACGGAAGTATTGCATTCATTTGAACCTCTTGATTTAGGTGACTTAACTAAGGATCGGCTCAAAAATTACTTGGTATGCTGTCTGCAAAACGTCCAGTTTTTATAGGACTTTTGCGGACAGATTATGCCAAGTAATTTTTGTACGATCCCTTAAGTGTGCAGTCGTTTCAGATTTCGACGCCGAAAAAAGAATACGCCTGCGAATCCCACAAGCGCAGGAACAAATAACAAGTTGAGGATCAGTAACAGATTTCCCAGCGACTCAATATCCTGGCGAAGAATTTTGCGTACTTCACGTAGCCTTTTACGGGTTTTGATTTGATCGACCTTGAAATTTTTGATTTCTTGCTGCTGTTCTAGGGTCAGCAGTTGTTTTTGCTGAGGATCTTTTTTGTTTTCCAGCACGCTCAGTTTATCTTTAACCGCCTTTAATTTTTGCTGAAGCAACGTTTCTTCCTGCTTAAACCGGAGTTGAGCTTTTTTTTCAAGAGCGAGTACCCTGGTAAAGGGACGGGAGTAACGTCCGCGAGAACGAACGCTCATCAAGGCGTTGTTGCCGGAAAAGTAATCCACAGCATTGAGTATAAAGTTTAAGTTGTCATTGGTTGGCTGTACAATATTCTGCCCCAAGATATTCAATCTTTGAACGGAAAAAGGGTCACTGATAAAGTCAACATCAGCAACCACCAGAATTGAATTTAAACCTTTTGATTGCTTAAGATGGGCATGCCCAAGAGGTGTTGATTTTTCTTTTGTTTTTTCTTTATTTTGATCCCCCTCCTTTTTTTCTTTTGCGGGCTGTCCGGCAGGAAATGCAGTCATAAACCGGCTTTTGACTATTGCTGCCACTGTTCGGGCAGTATGGTCCGATTTGAGACTGCGAACAATTTGATCTGGCTTGCTGAATTGAAGGACGGAACTATCCATTAATCCGCTATCAGTAGATGTCTGTAAAATGGGGGAGAACTCCACAGAGCTGCCCTTAACTTTACTTAATGTGCCGGCTTCAACAAACAAGAGAGATTCCAACTCGTTGGTAATGGGACTGGAAGAATTCAACGCTTCTTTAGAAAAACTCAACCACATGGGATAACGCACCACGCCACCTTTTTGGGTACTTACAGAAGTCGCAAAGTGAAAATCACCCACGACTTTATTCGTATCATAAGAGATGCCCCAGTTTTTCAGCAGCCTGGGCAAATCACTTTTGGGATTAACCCGTCCATAGCGGGCCAAAGGTGACGTCTGGGAATCGATACGAGATTGAGGATCAATTAGAACAATCAACCGCCCGCCACGAAGGACGTATTGATCCACAGCATACTGAGTTCGTTCACTTAGATTTTTAGGATGCATCAGCAATAGTGTCGTAATATCCTCCGGAACTTCTTCGATGGTCTGACTCAGAGTTTGAAGGTCAAAATTCTTTTTCAGCTCCGAAACAAAAGCCCATGGGGGGGATGATTGACGCCCTCCATATGAAGGCATTCCCATTACATTAAGAGAGGTTAGAAGGCCGACATTATGGGGTTTGGAGGTACTGACGTTTATAATCGCCTGGGAGATGTCATATTCCAGAAGTGCCTGATGCCGACTATCAAAGTATGGGATGACCATTTCTTTATCAAGTTGGAGTGCCACCATGCCAAAATAAAAAACGTTACCCCTGGAAAGGGCAACCTGACCAATTCCGTATTTTTTTGCCCATTCTTCCTCCTCTGTATCCGGTTTGGGGTCAATTATCTTCAGATTCAATTTTCCGTGGGAGAGATGCGTATATTCTTTTAATAGTTCCTGCACACGTTGGGCATAACCCTTCAGTTGGGGTGGCAGCTCCTCATTATTTTTGGAAAAATAAAATTTAAGTGTGACGGGTTCTTTAAGCTCATCCAGGATTTTACGTGTTCCATCCGAAATGGTGTAGAGTTGGTCTTCAGTAACATCCACCCGTATTGGGACAAAGAATGCGGTGACGTTGACTGCTGCCAGACAAAGAGTGAGAAGAGCAAAACTGGCGATGGAAAGAGACCAGTGTCGCGGATTGATAAGAGTCACATTGATCATCAGCGTAAAACCGATCAGGGAGAGAAAATAGATCAAATCCCGTGAATCAACGATCCCCCGCTGCATGGTCTTAAAGTGGGTTGTAAAGCTGAATTGGGCGATTGTGTCGGAAACCCATCCAGGGAAAATTGTATTGAGGAGGTGATTGAAAACTCCCCATCCTAATAATATAAAAATCAAACAGATAAGGACACTTAAAATGAAGCTGATTACCTGATTTTTCGTCATAGCCGATGTACAACTGGTAATACCGAGGTAAGTTCCTGCCATCAGTATACTGCCCAGATAGCCGGAGATAATGATGCCATTATCTACATTTCCCAGATAGTTCACCGTCAGGACGATGGGGAAGGTTAAAATCAGGGCAACGGTAATAAAGGCCCAGGCAGCCAGGAACTTTGGAATCACGATGGCCATGGGTGATACCGGATAATTCAATAACAGTTCTATGGTTCCGGACCGCTTTTCTTCCGACCACAGCCTCATACCGATGGCCGGGATAAAAAACAGGTAGAGCCAGGGATGAAACAGAAAAAAGGTCTCCAAACCTGCTTGATTGGTCTGGTAAAAATTTCCTAGAAAAAAGGTACATCCGGCACTGGCCATTAAAAAAATGATGATAAACACATAAGCTACCGGGGTATGAAAATATGAAAAAAATTCTCGCTTAAATATCTGATAGGACCGGATCATGGTTAGCCCTTTAGCTTAGAGTTGTATGGTAACTTGACGGAAGACTTCATTTAAACGACCTTTTTCCAAATAGAGCCGTTCCACATGAAGTCGTTGCTGATGGACAAAATTTTCAACCTGTTCCAGGATTGATGTCTCCCGTTCAGGGAATATTAAAAAAGAAGCCGTGTCTGCTGTTTTTGATACCAACGATTGGACATCCCGGACTCCTGTGACTTGTTTCAATTTTAAAATGAGTTCTTTATCATTGGTATGATTAACAATTAAAGAGACCGCGTTATGATAACTGGATTTGGCAAGTAGTTCGTCTGGCGTGCCGTCGGCAACGATCCTCCCTTTGGCAATAATAATTGCCCGGGTGCAAACAGCCTCAATTTCCTCCAGAATATGGGTTGAAATAAGGATAGTGCGTTTTTCGCTCATGCGTTTAATCAGGGAGCGGACCTCATACTTTTGATTTGGATCCAATCCATCGGTGGGTTCATCAAGAATCAGTACCTGAGGGTCGGCCATGAGTGATTGCGCCAGGCAGGTACGCTGGCGATATCCTTTTGAAAGGTTTTCAATTAATGCGAATCGCACATCCTCCAGAGCTGTAATCTCCAGAACAAAATCCACTCGTTTTTGAAGTTCTTTTCCAACTAACCCCCGCACTGCACCTGCAAACATTAAAAATTCATGAATCAGCATTTCGTTATATAAAGGAGAACTTTCTGGAAGATAGCCTATTTTTTCCCGTGCCCGAATAGAATCGTTTAAAATATCAAACCCGCACACCTCTGCCGTTCCGGATGACGGGCGTAAAACACCTGCGATCATCCTCATTGTGGTGGACTTTCCAGCACCGTTTGGTCCCATAAAACCAAGGATCTCACCAGCGGTTACAGAAAAGGATAGATGATCAACCGCCCTGAATTCACCAAAATTCTTTGTTAACTGAACAACGTTAATCATTTTTTCTCTCCTTATAGAAGTCCGAGCGTTGTTTTAAAAACTGTTTTCCCTGCCAGGAATCAAGGGCATAAATCCAGGGTTTGGAACGTTTATTAAAAGAATAAACCACCTTTTCAAGCGATTTATCGGTCATACTTTTTTTCAAGTCCATTTCCACGGTGCAATAATAAACGTTATCGTCTTTAACCTCATCTTCTCCGATAGTCATCTTGAAGATCCGACCATCAAATAGTGTCACTGCAAAAAAAGCCAACTTTTGACGTCCGGTTTTAGCAGGAGAGGTATCGGCAGGAAGGATTTTTGAAAAATCCAGATCTTTTAATAGCTCACTGAGCGATGTTATTTCATTTTGATTCAGTTTTTCAGTTTTACCTGATTTTTTGGTTTTCCAAGCGCTTTCTGCTTTTTCACGTTCAAAACTAAATATTTTTTTATCTTGTTTAAATGCCATTGTTTTAACTAGCTTTTTACTGTCAATGTCGAATATATTTTTATTAAGCCAACTATCATTTTGAGAATCCAGCCAGATCTTTTCAGGAATGACATAAACAGCCGGCTGTCCAATATATCGAATATACTGCCCTGCACCTCCGCTTCTTTTTTTCCCGAGTACTAAATTCAACAATGGTGTTCCCTCTTTCCGTCGCAGCGTAAGGACATCGCCGGCTGCAGTACCTTCCGGCCGCTTGGTTGCAGAATCCTCGAGTTTAAAACGTGAATACTGATCGGGATCTTTGGTAACCACATCTCCTCGTTTTACCTCCATCAGTTTTAATAAAAGTTTTCTGATTTTTTGGGTGTTTGCCTCATAATTTAGGGCCTTTACTTTCCACAGACCTTCTCGCTCCTTAACCAGCTCAACGGTTTCGTTCTTTCTTTTGATAAAGATGCTTGAGAGCTCATGAGTATCTATCCCGGATAAAATTGGGCTTTCTGATTTGGACTCTTCATTTGGAAGAAATGTATCCGTATTGAGCAACCAGAGCCCACCTCCCAGTAAGATGAACATACTTGTGATAATAAATAATTTTTTCATCGTGGATCCTTCTTCTTAATTTATTTTCAAACATCTAAACGACCGTTTTAGAAAAATTGATGCGGTGGCAGGCGCTCTTGAGTGGAAAAATATTAATCTGTGCTCGTAAGTAACTATTAATTTCAATAATCCGTTTTCCCAGCTGCAAAATTGCAGATCTTGCTATCATTTTGTATTCCACTGCAAGAAACAGGAAGTTGTCGTTCTTGCAGTGGAATACAAAGATCGTCTATAAACTTGGTAACAAGGAAATTAAAAAAAGTTCTCAGGGAGATGTTTTTTTTTGCTTGAGTGCTTTATGGGCTGATAACAATCGCCTTTCTGGAATTTCAATTAGGGTGAGTATCCTGAATCAAGGCAACAAGACCAGATGGGTCCGGTGTCAACGTGCAGATATTTCTTTAGATACGTTGCTTATTCTTAAATATCAATAGAGCGACAGATTTTTGATTGGTGATTGGTTAAGCTGTTAAAACTATGGAAGTCAATTTGCAGTTGAAAAGGTTGACATCTGAGCGGTCACCGGCTGTAGGCCAGTGGGTAATCTGCTGAAGTCAATTGAATTCACGAGGCTCGCAGAGAAGAACGCTTCCCGTGAGGCGGGCGGGAACTCAGCAAAAAATGAGCGGGTCCATATTGTGAAGATATATAAAGAAGACCTGGAAATTGCTTATGAAGTGTATAAAGAACATTTTCAGCCTGACACGGCTGAAAAATTCAGAACGTCCGTAAAGGGTTTGGACATTTTGGTGCCAATCACGAGATATCAGCGTTGATCCTGGCGGGGATACTCTTTTTGAACCATGGGGTATTGCTGAAAGAACTGAGTTGATTGTTCAGTGATCGATTCGGCGGATATCATTTTAACATCCAATTGCCGTGTAAAACCGATCAGCTTTCCCATTTGAACCAGCAGTTCTTTTAAATAAACTTCTGAACGCTTTTTGATTTTTCCAATCACCAAATCGCCCTGAACCAATACCTTGAAATCGAGTTGTTCCAGGATGAGTTGTATGGTGTGGGCCCGCCTGTTACGACGTTCGTTTTCGGTGACTCCGCCAACAAACCGAAAATAGATATAATTATTATTGATGTTTTCTGATAGATAGGCATCGATAACATTGTAATGATACCCTAAGCGCAAACTTAAATTCATGTACACATCTGAAAAAACCACCAGGTTCTGCGCTTGAACTGTTGTTTGGGTATCTTCTATCGTCAATCGGGTTAAACTTGACATGAAATCACCGAAGTCGAGTTTTACGGGGTCGGTTTGCCATACATTTGGGGAGGACAACCCCTCCAGCAAGGCTGTCACAGGAACCGACCCGATATCCTCAAGTCCAATCTTCCGTCCGCAGGATTGCTCATCGATCAGGCCCCCACCGATATCGATGGCTTTTAGCCCCAATGGAATGGGTAGTCTAACATCTCGTGTCGCAATTCCCTTAAATTTTCTTGCAGCGGCATTCAGGCTAATCAGTTCAAAAATAGCCTTTTCGTGAGCAAAGCGGATAATATCATGGTACGTCAGGCAATTACCGACAGTGAAATCTTTGCTGGCAGGATTGATCAAGTTTAAAGGGGCAACATTCTTCAGAATACGACGCAGGGTCACATATTCGGGCATTTCACTGAAGACATCCTGGCCACTACTTTCATACTCCAGGAGTTCATGGATAATTCCCTGGTAAATGATGTTTTCATGGGCATCGATCGTAATTTCCATTCCCTCCTGTAAAATCTGGCTCACGTTTTCCATGCCGACGATTGCGGGAATGCCAAATTCCCTGGCGATGGTTGCCATATGCCCGGTGGAGCTTCCCGCATCGGTCAGGATGGCGGCTATCTTCGGGAAGATACGGGTTAACTTGGGACTGGCATACCGGGTAACGGCAATCCCGCCGACCGGAAAGTCCTCAGGATTCGTATCTTCTGTAATCATGCAGACCTTACCGATGGCAATACCCCGGTTGGCGATCAATCCTTGCTTCCTGATCAACACCGGATACTGTTTTAACAATTCGGGCAGGTTTTCAGTTGTTTTCAATACCTTCTGGCTGACAACAAGGGGACGAGACTGAAGAATGACCAGCTGGTCGTTTTCATCAATCGCCCATTCGATATCCTGGGGCCGTTTTGAACGACGTTCGATAATAAAGGTAAATTCAGCGATTTTTCTGATTTGATCGTCCTGAAGACTGCTTAAATCCTGCAGCTCCTTGGGCACAGGTACCGTTTCAGTACCTGTGCCTTTGTCTGGAACGACCTTTTTTGCCTTTGTTGCAATCTTGCGTTCGAGTATGACGGTCGGATCGATGCGGGAAACTCTAAAAAAATCGGCTACCATCGTTCCTGAAACAACTGGAATACCCAGGCCATACACAGAGGAGATAATGATGCTGTTGTTGGCTGGGTTTCCAGGATCGAGAGAGTAAGCAACTCCGGCTGCTTTTGCGGTCACCAGCGTCTGAACGCCCACTGCCATAGGGTTTTCCCTGTCCGAATTTCCCCCTGTGATTTCTGCACCGTAGGGAAGTGCCCGGAAACGGCTGGCAAGCACCTGTTTAAACGCATCAAAAACATCATCCGGGCGGACATTCAAGACTGAATGAAACTGACCGGCAAAACTTTTCCCTGCGGCATCTTCTCCAATGGCACTGGATCGAACAACCAGACGTTGTCCGGAGGGATGTTTTCGGATCAGTTTTTTAATCTCTTTATGGATGGTTTTTTTCAGGTGAGGACTGAACCGGGCTGAACTGAAAAGCGCTTCAATTTCTTTTTCTGGGTGACTCCTACCACCATCTGCTGGCCGGGCGGTATGAATGGATTCTATTTTGTCCCACAGGTCGTTGAATGACATAAAGTCATGAAAAGCCTTGACCGTTATGCCAAATCCATCGGGTGTCGGTGCATGAATATGGTTTTTTACTTCGCCCAGGATGGCGTTCTTGCTTCCAACAATGTCGTCATCATCGCGTGTGATATCTGACAGGGGAATGATCAACCGCATGTCCGGCGTATTTCTTTTCCCAAGCAGAATCGATTCCAATTTTGCCTGGATACCCTTCTGAACAGTGAGCAGTTCAAGATACCGGTTTTCAGACAGAATATTGAGATTGGTGACAATTAAAAACGATTCTTCGGACAGCTTTTGGACGGTTTCTTTGAGGTAATTGATATCAAAAATAAATTCGCCGCTCAGTTTATCTTCAAGTTCAGCAATGAAACCAAGAGTCCGATTGTTGCTGTTCAAGATTTGTTGAAATTTCTCAAACAGCATCCTGAATCTGACGATATCAGTTCGTTCCCGCCTTCCAAAAAGTGCTTTAATACTTTTGAATGCCATATGAATTGAGCCGGGACAGATCGATTTTGTTTCTCTTGTGCCTGATGGGTGTGATCAGACACCTGATGAACAGAGAAATAACCTGATGCGACCCGTTATCCATGCGATACATGGACTCCGAGGTGCGAGGCAGGTGTGAACTGGATGTCTCCCTTCAGGTTTGGTCCTGATTGTCGAGTTCGGCGGATGCCTTGTCGATAATTTCTTTAAGATGGCTCAATCTGAAGGGTTTCGTAATAAAATCGTAGGCACCTGCTTGCAGTGCCTGTTTGGCATTTTCAACCGTGGCAAATCCAGAGATAATGATCGTTTTTGCTTGGGGCAGGTGTTCCCTGACAAACCGAAAAATTTCCATCCCATCTATATTTGGCATTTTGAGATCGGTGACAATGATTGAATAGCTTTTTTTTGCCAACATTTCCAGTGCTTTGGAGCTATCAACAAAGGTGTCAACCTGATAGCCGGACTTCTCCAGCATCGCTTTCAAGCGAACTCCGACGATCAATTCATCATCGACAACTAGAACAGAAGCTTTTTGTCTCATCGATATGGCAACCCATGAACGACTGTTTGTAACCAGAACCCCTTTTTCGGCAGTATGCCCCAAAATTGTAGAAGTAGGCAATGACGAATTTGTCAGTTCATGTGTGGCTATTTTCTTCTCAACAAACCAAATAGCAGTCCGATCAGAACACCAATCATAACAGCCAGCGCAACGGCAATCCCCCCGTATAGTTTAGCATGATTGTACGCCAAATCTGAAATATATGAAACAAGCCCGGTTTTTTTGATGGTCAGGTTTTTGCTGAGTGGTGCGAGTATTTTCCCTCCCCGCATCCGATACAATTCAATCGTATATTCTCCGGCCGGGATGGTTGAAGGAATATCCAGGTTGAAGACCACATGTCTGGCTCCATCCTTCATGGACCCTGTCGGAAAGGGTTCATCATGAATACCATAGAGCTTCTCATGCTCCTTCATCTTTACAAATTCACCAAAGCTCTCTTGCCGCTCCTGACTGGATCCTTCTATTTGCACCTGTTTCTCCAGTACTGTATATCCCAGCCCCAACCTCAGTCGCTCGGAATCGGAACCCAGCTTTTCCAGTTTTCGAGAAGCGTAGATCAAATACACTTGGGGCGTGTTATGAAATACAATCTCTCCAACTGTCATCCACAAAAAGTAAACCTTGCCTTTTTTACTCAACTTGATTGACTCTCTTTTTCCTTCCAGTTTCAGTGCAATTTGCTCGTCCGGCAGACTGTTGATATCTATCTTCAGTTGCTCACCATGGTATAAAGCACCAATTTGAATTTCGGACGGTGATATCTGGAAAGAATCCATATCGGGCAATGGGCTATCTGCCAACACAGCGCAAGGGTTGGCCATTAAAAAAAGCAGGGTAATCGCAACAACCACCCAGCACCTCTTTCGTATATCAGAATAGTCCCTCATTAATGACCTCCTTTCAGCATAAGCAGCAGGTCTGGAGCGATTAATAAACCAGATAGCATTTTGACCATCGTGATAAGAATGATAATGGATAACAGTATTTTTAGTTGATCCGCTTTTAGTTTCTGGCTGACCTGCGCTCCAAATTGAGCACCCAGGGTCGATCCAGCCAGCAGCAACAGCGCCAGGACCAGATCAACCGAATGGTTGGTGTAGGCCTGCATAAAGGTAACGTTGATGCAGGTAAAAAGAACCTGGAACAGGCTGGTTCCCACCACCACATGCATCGGCATACGTAACAGGTAAACCATGATCGGGACCATAATAAATCCACCTCCGACACCCATAATTGCCGCCAGAACACCTACCAGAATTCCCAGCAGAAAAGGAATAATGACAGACATGGAAACACCGGATTTCTCAAAATGCATTTGAAAAGGCAGATTTGTGAAGACCTTACTGAACCAGCCCGGCTCTCGTGTTTGTACCCGGGGTGGTGCCTTCTTCCTCGGTCGCAGCTTGGTATAACTCTCGTAAAACATGTAAGGTCCGACAACTCCCAGCATGATCACGTAACATGTTTTGATCAGGAAATCAGCGTTTCCCATCTGTTGCAGAATTTTAATGACTTGAACCCCCATGGTCCCGCCGATAATTCCACCAAGGATCAAAATAATTCCCATCTTGAAATCAACGTTTCCGGCTTTCCAGTGGGCATACATTCCAGAGGAAGAGGCAGCAACAATTTGATTTGAATCTGAAGCGGCCGCCACCACCGGGTTAATACCGATCATCAGCAACAATGGTGTCAAAAGAAAACCGCCTCCTACTCCGAATAAACCGGATAAAAAGCCGACAGCGCCACCTAAACCCAACAGCAGAAAAATACTAACGCTGGTACCGGCGATCGGCAGATAGATAAAAAAATTCATCATGGCAATATGTTGGTTAATAAACTATTGTTTTATTTGTTTCGTGTTCAGGACGAGTCTCTCTTAATCAAGTTCGGTCTAATAAAAGTACTCAGTCCGCCAATATCAGCAATACGAGAGGGGATCTCTAGGAAGAGTCACTCAATTCAATGTTCATACTGGCAATGAGATCTTTGATATGCTGCAGCTTGAACGGTTTTGGTACAAAGTGCAGAGCTCCTGCTGCGAGCACCTCATTTGCTGTCGCTGTTGTTGCATAGCCCGTGATAACGATCACTTGAATGTCGGGTTGTTTATCCTTCGCAAAGCGAATGACATCTATCCCTTTTAACCCCTTCATCTTGAGATCTGTAATCAGAATATCAAATCGTTTTTTGGCCAGACAATCGAGGGTATCTTGGCTATTCGTAAACACTTCAGTGGCATATCCCTCTTTTCTCAGGCTGTTTGCAAGTTGATTACACACAATGGGTTCGTCATCCAGTATGATAATGCTGATATCTTTTTCCATGTTACCAACTCTGTTAGAGGGCACACATTCATTCGAGGGCATTGGCAAACCTATCAGATCTGAAAGTCCCTTTTCGGATGCAAACCAATTAGCGAGAAAATATCTACTATTATTTCATTTAGCAAAAACAGGCCTGCCCTATGCGGATTCACAACAGTGCCTTGAAACACCCACAAGAAGATTACCGTAAATTGAGCGTGTATGGAATGACGTGAAAATTTGAGATATTCATCTCAAAAATCTAAGACCACATATCACTACTGTCCATTCTTCCGAAGGACCGTTGGCTGAAATAGCCTACTATTGTTGATTTAGGCCGGGGTTTTGCTGCGTACGGACTTGAAAATTTCTGAAAATGCCGTCGTTCTGTCTATTTT
>Ga0307989_1001076_pt1 | contig 15495 bp, 13 predicted proteins | sample EllFjometagen185_FD_203164 | JGI IMG/M metagenome (GOLD analysis project Ga0307989, IMG submission 203164) | Marine microbial communities from Ellis Fjord, Antarctic Ocean - #185 | ecosystem: Environmental > Aquatic > Marine > Unclassified | place: Southern Ocean | collected 2014-10-08
GTGTCAAATATAATCTTATGGCGAGTAAAATAATAACTCAAGATTTCCCGAAAAGAATCGCAATAAATGCCTCAAATATTACGAAGGGCGGTGGCCTCCAGGTAGCAAGTTCGATAATACAGGGGCTTGAAAATATAAACGACAGTAAGTATTTTGTGATTGTATCAAGTAAACTAGCGAAGTGGGCAAGGATGACTGATGGTTACATGTACAACAATGTGTTTGTATGGATTCATGATGTTCCTAAGGGGCAAAATGTATTAAGCGGTCATGTAGATTCACTAGACTCCTTCATTGCTAAAAATAGTATTCAAGTTGTTATATCAATATTTGGGCCTACATATTGGAAACCAAAGGTCTTCCACATTTGTGGATTTGCTAAACCGCATTATATTTATGATGAATTAATTCCAGAAGGTCTCTTTTCAAAAAAAGAGATGTTTAATAATACACTAAAGCGTTTAATCCATTTGCATAACTTCAAAAGCTTTATTGATATATTATATACGGAAACAGAGGATGCAACCATGCGGTTAAGGAAACTACTGCCTTCAAAAAAGGTTGTGACTATTACAAATACATATCATCAAATATACAATGACCCAAATTATTGGATTGATTCCCCGAAAATGCAATTAGATGACGCACGAGTTATCCTAATGATTGCAAGTTTATACAAACATAAGAACCATCAGATTATTCCTAAAGTTATAAGAATACTGAAGGAATTGTATCCAGAAATTAATTGTAAGTTTATTTTAACTATTAACAAAAATGAATTGGGAGATGGAAATAGTGACGTGTATGACAGTATAATATTTCTGGGACAGGTGCCCATAGAATTATGCCCAAATCTTTATCTAAAATCAGATATTATGTTTCTACCTACATTACTTGAATGCTTTTCGGCTTCGTACGCAGAGTCAATGAAAATGAATGTTCCCATTTTAACTTCTGACAGACCATTTGCACGAACAGTCTGTCATAATGCAGCTGAATATTGTGATCCTTTGAATGAAACAGATATAGCCGAAAAAATTGTCATGTTACTGAATAATATTGGTAGGAGGAACCAACTAATTGCTTTCGGTAAGAATCGATTGAATTGTTTCGAAACATCACATAGTAGACTGTTAAAAATGCTCTCTTTGATTCCAGAGCCTTAATATCTTACATCTTTCTCAAAAAGTGACAGGCGGAGATAATCCTCGGGGATGAGCTTGGCGCGGTATACAACCTTCAGCTTAATCCTTAGGTGGGTGCTCTATCTACACCCTCTGTAGCTTGGTGCTAAATGCATTAATCCTGAATCTTATGAAGAATCTCACTTCTAAAGTGATTATTGATGACATCACTGAGAGTATACCCCCCCTGGAAACAGTGAATGCTTTAGTGCCTTTGAACACTGTTGTTGGACCGTTTCAGGACAGAATATTTTGGAATAAAGATTGTTCAAGTAAAGAAAACATTTGTAAAATAAGGTATGGATGTCACATTAAATGATACAAGCGGACGTCATCTTTACAAATCGATAGCTGATTTTGATTTCGTTGCAGACTTGCTCGGTAGTCCTTTGGACTACCCTGGCTAATATAGTGGTTGGATTAAAATATGTGGACAGTAACTCCGAAAACACTATCTGGAGCTACCGGTATTCTGTATGGACGAATCCACCGAAACAATTGATTGAGGAAACTCGTACACGCATAATGGTGCACTTGGAGAAGTAGATTATAATTATGAACGATGCTCTATATGCAGTACTTTCATGGCAAATAAGCCAGCAGGTATGGGAAGTTACTAATGCGTGAATGGGCTGAATTTATATACACACCCAAACATGGTAGCTGTCTAAACATGGCTAGATTAAATTAAACGTTCTGAATGGGCAATGTTTAAACATGCGTATTGACAAACGCTCAGTTGTAATTATGGAATATGAATCACGCCAACACCATCGGAACAATAGAAACACAACTATCAATTGGCAGTTTACATCAGAGAATGCAGGGATTAAGCTTAAACAACGTTATCCTACATTTCAGATTTGCCTTGAAACTAGTCTAATATTAATGTATCAGCAATATCCATTAAATGAAAGTGAGTCATGAAACAGATACTTCAATCCTTTAAAACAGGGGCAACCACTCTAGAAGAGCTTCCGGCTCCTCAAGTATCCTCAGGCTGTGTATTGATAAAAACAACCTATAGTTTAGTTTCTCTTGGTACGGAGCGCATGTTGGTTGAGTTTGGAAAATCAAATTTAATCTCTAAAGCACGACAACAGCCTGATAAAGTAAAAATGGTTCTGGACAAAATAAAAGCTGAGGGATTGCTCCCAACGATTGAAACAGTTTCCAATAAACTTGAACAACCTTTACCACTTGGATATTGTAATGTTGGACAGGTTATCGCTATTGGAGATGGTGTTTCTGAGTTCACTATAGGGGATAGAGTTGCCTCAAATGGGCAGCATGCTGAGTACGTAAACATTCCTAAGAATCTTGTGGCAAAGGTACCAGATAATGTCACAGATGAAGAAGCATCCTTTACAGTTATTGGTTCTATCGGATTACAGGGAATTCGACTATGTAATCCAAGCTTTGGTGAAACTATTGTTGTTTTTGGCCTGGGACTTATAGGTTTGCTGACGGCTCAGATGCTTGTTGCAAACGGCTGCCAGGTGATAGGCATTGATATTGATGAGAAGAAATGTCGGATTGCTCAAGAATGGGGAGTTGAGACAATTAATCCTCTCACGGGAGATGCAGTCAGGAAAGTTTTGACAATTACTGATGAAACTGGGGTAGATGGTGTCATTATCACAGCTTCAGCTAAAAATAATGACATTATATCTCAGTCAGCCCAAATGTCTCGAAAACGAGGCCGCATTATTTTAGTGGGTGTCGTGGGGCTAAACATAAACCGGACAGAGTTTTATGAGAAGGAACTCTCCTTCCAGGTTTCATGTTCGTATGGCCCGGGACGTTACGATGTACAGTATGAACAAGGTGGGATAGATTACCCTCAGGCCTTTGTTCGTTGGACAGCGAAGCGAAATTATGAATCAGTGTTGCACGCATTGAGTACAGGAAAACTGAAGGTGAATACTCTGGTTAGCGAGATTGTTGAATTAGAGAAATATCATGAGATTTATGATAAGATTGGGAGCAGTGATTCAATTGCATCCATCCTGAAATATTCTTCGGCTTCGCAAATGGAATTAATTGAGAGAACCATCAAGGTAAGTGAGGGAAGATTTCTTGAATCGAAGTCTGTTCTAGGTATAATTGGAGCTGGAAATTTCACTAAGATGACTTTGCTTCCACACTTGATCAAGACTGGAGCAGGATTAAAATATATTGCTTCATCAGGCGGTATTACTGGGACCGCGCTTGCGAAAAAATATCAGATCGCAAACAGTACAAGTGATTATCACGAGATTCTGCACGATTCAACAGTAGACACGATTCTTATAACAACTCGACACAATTCACATGCAAAATTGGTTACAGAATCGCTTGAAGCAGGTAAACATGTTTTTGTGGAAAAACCACTTGCCCTTTCAAAGCATGAATTGGATTCAATCCTCAAAACATATGAATCAAACCAGGTACGACAAAAAGGGTTGACACTTACGGTTGGATTTAATCGAAGGTTTTCTCCCCATACTTTGGCTATCAAGGATGCCATCGGCCAATCTCCCAATCCTATCAATATGGTTGCAACAATGAATGCAGGATATATTCCGCAGAATGTTTGGATACATGACCTTAAGGTGGGAGGAGGGCGCATCATTGGTGAAGCCTGCCATTTTATAGATTTATGCGTTTTCCTAGTAGGATCTCAAGTCCAAGCAGTATGCATGAACGCATTAGGCGTATCACCAGATGAAAATACCGATAATGCGAGTCTACTTTTAAAATTTGCGAATGGGAGCAATGCTTCTATCAACTATTTTTCTAATGGAGCCAAGTCATATAGCAAAGAGCGAATCGAAGTATTTAGCGAAGAACGGGTTTATGTTATTGATAACTTTAGAACAACGAAAGCTTTTGGGGATAACAAGTTTAAAAACATAAAAACTAAGATTGATAAAGGACATAGAACTCAATTTGCTGAATTTATAAAGCACATTACGACTGGCGGTCCTGCTATAATACCTATAGATGAAATTATAAATTCTACGCTGGCATCATTTGCTGCTCTGAAAAGTTTGAAAGAGAAGCAATGGGTCTCAGTTGAATCAATAAAAACAATTTAACCAAAATTTATTCTTCAGCTTATTATGAAAAGGTGGTTATCAACTTTACGTATCATGTTTCAACTTGGTATGCCAGAAGTGCTTTATGTCGTGTGGTATCGGTTTTCACTCCGTTTTGGAATTCGCAAATTCTTCTTCCCTGTGGAAAAGAATAATTCAGGAAAAGAACTATTTGAATACCCACTCAGAGATGAAGTACCGTACTTATTTGATAAATCCAATCTTGTTAAAGAATCTAAGTATTTGATAAGCGGGTGTTTTCCATATTATTCAAAACATAATAAATACATTGGAACTCCTCCGAACTGGTTTTTAAATCCTTTCAATGGGAGAGTGCATCCTAAACCTGAGGATCACTGGACAAAAATATCGGATTTTAATGCTGATTATGGTGATATCAAAAATTTGTGGGAGGCATCTCGATTTGGTTGGGCACCGACTCTTGCTCGGACCTATATGGTTACTGGAGATCCTTCGTATATCACAACCTGCAATGATTATGTGAAAGATTGGCTAATCAAAAATCCCCTGAATCAAGGGCCAAACTGGAAATGTGGACAGGAAGCATCCATCCGTGTTTTTAATTTACTGACCGCATATCATATTTCCGGTTCGGAAATCTCAACTAACTCTGTCCTTTCTGATATAATAAATACCCATTTGAAAAGAATTAATGACAATATTAGATATGCATTTGCACAAAACAATAATCATGGAACCAGTGAAGCTGCGGCACTATTTATAGGTGGGAGTTGGCTATATTCTGTCGCCCCAGAAAAATATCCTCAGGCTAAGAAGTACGCAGACCGTGGTGGTTATTGGCTTGAAGAAAGAGTAAATAAATTAATTGCTAAGGACGGTGGTTTTAGTCAGTATTCGGTTAATTATCACAGGGTGCTCCTTGATACAATGATCTTCGTCGAATTTTGGAGACAAGAACTAAACCAACAAAAATTCTCAGCTAATTATTATTCCAAAATTGAGATGGCCATTGACTGGTTATTTTCATTTGTAGATCATGATTCAGGAAATGCTCCGAATTTTGGTGCAAATGACGGAACGATGTTATTAAACTTACACAGTTGTGATTATACAGATTTCAGACCTACACTTCAGACTGCGAATGTGATTTTTAAGAGAAGGAGCTTATTTGAACCTGGCCCCTGGGATGAACCTTTGTACTGGTTGGGTTTGCCAATACCAAATCTGATAGTGCATCAAAAAAATAATGATCGAGGAGTGTTTAATAGTGGTTATTTAAAAATGTCAGGGGAATCTTCCTGGGCACTACTCAGAATACCTGTATATAAGTTTCGCCCCTCTCATAATGATGCATTTCATTTTGATTTATGGTTAAATGGTGAAAATATCCTCTTCGATTCGGGTAGCTATTCTTATAATCAGAATGAAAATGAAACTCCCACTAATTTAAAATCTGTGCACTACCATAATACGGTCAGTTTTAATGGTGATGAGCAAATGCCACAGCTTTCACGGTTCCTCCTAGGTCAATGGTTACATGCTGACAAGATTTCAGAGGTTACCCAAGCTGAGGGCGTCTCACTTTGGGAAGGTCGATATAAAACAACCACCGGCTATACTCATCAGCGATCAATAAAAGTTACTAAATATGTATGGTGGATAGAAGATGAATTACGGGGCCCTTTTAATTACGCAACAATAGGATTTAATTTCTATGATCCCAATTATATACAAAAAGAGAAAAAATCCCTCGAAACAAAAAACATGCGAATTTCTGTAAATTCTGAATGTGTTATACAGGTAAAAAAATCGCATAGATCAATTTATTATCAACAATTAGAAGAAATATTTCGTATGGAGGTTGTCGTGAAAAAACCAGGTCGATATACAACAAAAATTGAGCTGAAAATATGAAGATTCTCTACTTCCATCAGCACTTCACGACCCCCAAGGGATCTGGTGGCACGCGTTCGTATGAATTTTCAAAAGAACTTATTCGTGCAGGGCATCAAGTAACTTTAGTTTGTGGATCCAGTGACTTGGCTGTTACCGGATTGAAAAATAAATTCCGTTCTGGTTACCGTACTGGTATAGTGGATGGAATCAATATTATTGAGTTGGAATTGCTTTATTCCAACTCTCAGAGCTTTATTAAGCGATCTATTCTCTTCCTCAAATATTCGCTATACGGTGTCAAAATTTCAATGAGATTAAATTATGATGTGGTGTTCGGGACTTCAACTCCGTTAACTGCCTCGATTCCGGGAATTGTTTCAAAACTTTTACGGAATAAGAAGTTTATTTTTGAAGTTAGAGATCTGTGGCCAGAACTGCCAAAGGCAATGGGTGTAATCACAAATCCATTGATATTGAGCGCGATGGATATACTTGAGACACTATCATACAAATTCGCTGATAGATGTGTGGCACTGGCACCTGGGATAGCGAACGGAATAAAAAGAAAATATCCATTAAAAAAAGTTGCAATTATCCCTAATGGGTCTGATAGATTTATTACTAGAAAAAATTTTAAAAAAAAGAACAATAAATGTATTGCTGCATTTACGGGGGCACATGGTCAAGCAAATGGCCTTAACGCTGTGTTAGACGTTGCCTACTTGTTAAAACAGCGTGGAATTGCAGATGTCGAATTTCATTTTATCGGCGATGGAAAAATGAAACCATCACTAATCCAGCGGGCAATAAATCAAGACTTAGATAATTGCATTTTCCTTGATCCAATGCCCAAGTATAAATTATTCCAATATCTGCATGATCAAGCTGATATTGGGCTAATGGTGTTAGAGAATATCCCAGCTTTTTATAATGGAACTTCTCCGAATAAATTTTTTGACTATATCTCATTAGGCTTGCCAGTACTTAATAATTATCCTGGATGGCTTGCAAATATGATAAAGTCGCATCACTGTGGCATTGCAGTTCCTCCTGGTGATCCCGAGGCTTTTGCTGAAGCAATCATTCGATTGAAAAAGGATCCGACTGAACGTAAAGTAATGTCCCACAGGGGGATTGAATTAGCTAATAGTAAATTTGATCGTACTTTATTAGCTACAGAATTTATTGACTTTATTTTTAAATCTTGACGGAGTATCATATAACAGTGGCGAAAAAATTTCTCAAGCGAGGCAAAGATAATTTTGATAAACAGGCATAATAGCAATGCTATTGCATATTATTGAGAATAATGTTGTATAAAAGATCCCTAAAAAGATCCTTTGATATACTATTTTCACTTATTGCATTGATTTTGTTAAGTCCGATGATTACAATTGTCTCTGTTGCATTGCTAATGACAAATAATGGTTCAATTTTATTTGTACAAGAACGACCAGGACTAAAAACTCGGGCATTCAAGATATTGAAATTCAAAACAATGAATGATTCCACTGATGATCGAGGTAAATTGCTAGCTGATAGCGATAGATTAACAGCAATTGGCAATGTTGTTCGCAAGACATCTTTTGATGAAGTCCCGCAATTAATAAACGTTCTAAAGGGCGATATGTCTATCATTGGTCCCCGACCATTAATGCCAGAATATTTGCCCTTATATAATAAAGAGCAAGCGCGTCGGCATGATGTTCGACCTGGAATCACAGGCTGGGCACAATGTAACGGAAGGAATTCTTTGAGCTGGCAAGAAAAATTTAAACATGATTGCTATTATGTCGATAATATTTCGTTCTTACTGGACATGAAGATATTGTACGTTACAATTAAATTAGTATTAAAATCTGAAGGAATTTATAAAAATAATGATGTCGAATCGATGGAAGCATTCAATGGGAAAAACTGAGTTCGGTCAATAGGAATGGTGATTGGCTTGTGAATTCAAAGAAAACAATTTTGCAGAGTGTGGTAATTACTAAACTTGTCGTTAGGAAAAATAAATTAGGAGGATAATCAGCTGTGAAAGATTTAATCATTATAGGCGCAGGGGGAATGGGTAGAGATATCTATGACTTCTCAACACAATGTGTAGGGTATGGAAAAGATTTTATCGTGGCTGGTTTTCTAGATGATGACTTAGATAGTTTGCGACCCTTTTCGGGCTATCCAGCTGTTATTAATAAAATTGATGAATATGATCCGACTGAAAATGATGTATTCGTTTGTTCCATGGGTGATGTTTCACAAAAAAAATCAAGTGTCGAACGTGTATTACGAAAGGGTGGCAAGTTTATCAGTCTAATCCATCCTACTGCTCAGATAGGGATGAATTCTCAAATTGGTGATGGATGCGTTATTCTTAAGGATGCATTTGTTGGTACGGAATGTAGCATTAGTGATTTTGTCTTGATTCAAATTGGTGCCGTAATTGGACACGATGTAAGGATTGGGAAGTATTCTAGAGTTGATTGCCATGCTGTTTGTGTAGGAGGAACGGAGTTAAAAGACGGAGTTACAATCCATACAGGAGCTATCATCAATCATAACGTTGTTGTAGAGAGCCAAGCCAAAGTTGGTGCGGGGAGTTTTGTCATAAGAAGGGTAAAGGCTAATACAAGTGTTCTGGGTAATCCAGCGAAGAAAATATAAATACAATGGATAAGGTAGCTTTTCTTTTTCCGGGGCAAGGCATTCAACAGGAGGGAATGGGGCGGGATTTGTATGAGGGCTCAGATACTGCAAAATTTTTTTTTGAAGTTGCCAATGAAATTCTTGGTAGGCGTATCACTGATGTTATGTTTTTCGGTTCTGAAGTGGAGCTAATGCAAACTTATAACACCCAGCCTGCCGTGTTTTTGTATTCCACTGTTTTAGCGCTTTCACAAAAAACGATAAAACCAGATGTGGTTGCCGGGCATTCTTTAGGCGAATACGCTGCGCTTGTTATCAGCGGTGCAATTTCATTTGAGGAAGGTTTAAATCTTGTTCTTAATCGAGCGTTGATAGCCCAGCGAGTCTGTGAAAAACAAGAAACGGCAATGGGGGCGGTCATCGGTTTAGATGATAAGTATGTAGAAAAAAGGCTCGACGAGCTGTACAAGGAACATAATGAGCCTATTTATTTTGCAAATTATAATGGCCCTGGTCAGGTTGTGATTACTGGATCAAAAAAAGGAGTGAGGCTAGCTTGCAAGGCTTTTAAAAAAGAAGGAGCTAGAAAAGCCGTGCCCCTTCCGATAGGTGGATCCTTTCATTCCCCCTACATGAAGGAAGCAGGTGATGAACTCGCTGAAATTATTAGGGATACTAATTTTAATGTCCCGTCGATTCCTATTTATCAATGCGTTGATGGACTTGCACACCTAGATCCCCAAAAAATACAGACTAACTTGATAAACCACATCACAAGTGCTGTTCAATGGACAAAAATGGTGAATAATATGGCGAAGGATCAGGTGGAAATATTCTATGAAGTGGGTACTGACGATACGCTACAAAAGATAGTTTCAAGAATGTTTCCTGAGAAAACAATTCTTTCTTTGCACGAGAATTACTAACATTCATTAAATAGTAAGGAATAAAATATATGTCATTAGAAGAATTTATCGAACTGTTTGCTGATGAATTGGATGATACTGAAGTAAATCATATAGCCCCATCGACCGAATTTAAAGATTTGGGGGAGTGGGACTCATTGGCTGCACTCGGAATAATTGCGATGATTGATGAAGAGTTTGAAGTAGTTGTCACAGGTAGTGATATTCTCAAATCAAAGACAATATCGGATCTATTTGATTTAGTGCAGGAGCGTATGTAATGTGTGAATCACTATTCTCATTAGAAAATAAAAATATTGTAGTAACAGGCGCATCATCGGGGTTAGGAGCTTCGATTGCAACTGAATGCTCAAAACAAGGAGCAAAGCTTTATATCACTGGACGTAATTCCTCTAGGCTTCAAGCCACCTATGATAATCTTGGTCCAGGAGATCACAATCAAAATGTGATTGACCTTCTAAATGAAGACGAGATTATCCAGTATTGCCAAGAATTACCTGAGATAGATGGGCTGGTTCTTTGCGCTGGGATATTAAAAACATTACCGATAAAGAGGCTTTCGAAGAAGGCAATAGATGAGATATTCCAGACTAATCTTTTTTCATCTATGTTAATTATTAAAACATTATTAAAGATGAAGAAAATTAATATTGGAGCATCTATTGTTTTTCTTTCATCGATTTCAGTTTACCATGCTGACATAGGAAATTCTATATATTCTGCTACAAAAGGTGCTATTGACTCATTTATGAGAGTTTTAGCTTTAGAGACAGCTGGGAGAAAGGTCACCTGCAATTGCATAGCCCCTGGGTTTGTACCATCTCGAATGTTAGAATCAGGAGCTATTGCACAAGATCAGCTAAGAGAAGAGGAGAAAAAATATCCTCTAGGTTTTGGAGAACCAGTAGATATTGCAGCTGGTGCCATATATTTACTTTCAGATGCATCACGATGGGTTACTGGTACCATTTTGAAAATTGATGGAGGTGTAACATTAAAATGATGGGTGATTATGGCTCTTATTAAGTTTAGTGGCGTTGGCATAAGTGCAATGTCTGCATGTGTTCCTAGCAATATATCGGCAAATTCGGAATTGGGCTATTTGGTCCCGCAAGATGCTTTGAAAAAACTAATTCGCTTCACAGGTATAGAAGAAAAGCGGATTGTAGATTCAGGAGTATGCGCCTCAGATTTGTGTTTCAAAGCTGCTGAGAATTTAATGGAAGAAAACAATATTGAAAAAGCATCCATTGATATGTTATTGTTCTTATCACTGAGCCCAGACTTCATCTCACCACCCACCTCCACAATTTTGCAGGACAAGCTTGGATTGCCTGTAACAACAGGGGCTTTGGATCTATCGATGGCATGCTCAGGTTTTGTGTATGCTCTATCGACAGCATTTGCTTTTGCAGCTACTGAGGGTGTCAACCGTGTGCTTGTTTTGGTAGGAGAAACTATGTCAAAATATTCAAACCCAAATGATCGTGTTAACTTTCCCCTTTATGGAGATGCCGGCACAGCCTGTTTGGTGGAAAAAGGGGACTACAAGGATTCCTATTTTATGTTAAGCTCAGATGGTAGAGGATCAGATCTTGTAAAAATCCCGAGTGGTGGAGCCAGGAATCCCGCCGACATGGATAGCCTAAAAGACAAGGAGCGGGAAGACGGAAATATCCGCAGGGATGTAGATATCACCATGGATGGCCTTTCTACTTTTAACCACGCTGTGAGCATCATTCCAAAACAGGTTAAAGATTTGATGCGTTTTGCAAATATTACTCATGAGGATGTCGATTATTTTGTTTCTCATCAGGCGAATAAATTCATGATCGATTTCATAACTAAAAGATTAAAGTTTCCTAAAGAGAAAGTCCCATTCTGTATTAAAAAATATGGAAATACTAGTGCAGCCTCAATTCCCCTTACAATTGTTTCTGAGCTAGTAGATAAACTCGAAAGCGATCACTCGATGTTGCTAAGCGCGATTGGGGCAGGGTGGTCTTTTGGGACGGCATTTCTCCAAAATAGAAAAATTAAAATCACACGGATTAGCGACTACTAAGAGTGCATCATAAAGAGGTCAATGTTTATTTTCGGTGAAAAAATATAATGATGTGGTAGATACTCAACCAGACATTGAGTAACTCATCGAGCTTTCGGTGAAGGGGCATCACGAATAAAGATTTTGGGTAGCATAGGAAGTACCTTTCCCCTGTGGTGAATGTATCCAAATAGATAAAGGGTAGGTCAGGAAAAGAATTTATGGAAGAAGTGAGATATTCTGAAATCATAAAAGCGAATCAAAAAGTGAATCCAAATTTGAAACATAGTGCACTCGTGAAGGTCTCTATTCTTTCAAATATTACATGCAACCAGTTTTCAAGCCTACTTCTCTATTATTTGCGAGAGAAAAATATTAATGCCAAAATGAATATTGGAGATTATGATAATATTGTCCAGAATACATATGATTATACTGATACAAATATCATGATAATTCATTATGACTTTATGGGTTTGATTGGCAAGGAAAATATTTTTATTGAGGATTTTAACTCTGAAACCTCAGAGATGTTAATTAACTCAATCAAAGCAGAAATCGATATTATCGTCAAAAATGTCAAAGATATACCAATCGTCATCTTCAACCTCTTCACTCCCATTGTAGCATTCTCGCATCTCATCAAATCATCGGTAGCTGAAAAAATATGCGTGGAACTAAATGAGCATCTGTATAGAAATCGAGCCCGAAACATAATTCTTGCTAACTTTGAAAGAGCAGTTCAACACCTTGGTTTGGCTAATTCCATTGATATGAGAATGTATCAGCTATCAAAATCTCTCTATACCATTCAATTATGGAAAGAATATGTGCAATCGATTGGAAGCGCTCTTCTCTACAATTTTGGCATTGTCCGCAAAGCCATAATATTTGACTGCGATAATACTTTATGGGGAGGAGTTCTCGGTGAAGATGGGATTGATGGTATCCAGATGGCGGACAACAGCGGCATAGGAAGAATTTATAGGGAAATCCAAAAGATAATTGTCTGGTTGGCAAATCAAGGGATCCTTATCGGATTGTGCAGTAAAAATAACCCTGAGGATGTTGAAAATGTCATAGGCTCCCACCCTGATATGTTAGTTCGAAATTCCCATATAGTGATTAAAAGAGTGAATTGGGAAGATAAAGCAACAAATCTTCTTTCTATTTCAAAAGAACTGAATATTCATACCGATAGTATAGTTTTTGTTGATGACTCACCTTTCGAAATAAATTTGGTGAGGGAAAGTATTCCAGATATTCTTACTATGCAAGTGCCTAAGGCTATGGAAGCCTACCCTTCCCAGCTTTTGAATCTGGTTAAGGAAAATTTTTATTTCTCAGGCGAAAGTTCTGATTTGAATAAGACCAAGCAGTATTTAGAACAAAATCAGAGAAAACATGAAGAAACAAAACATGCCTCGCTTGACGAGTATCTGGCCTCCTTGCAGATAAAAATTGTTGTGGAAAAAAATAGTCCAAGGGATGTAGCAAGATTCTCTCAGCTGACTCAAAAAACAAATCAGTTCAACGTAACCACCAGGAGGTATTCCGAAACCCAAATAAACAACTTTTTCGCGAATGAATCTTTTGATGTGTATTCAATGAGTGTCTCTGATAAGTTTGGCGATAGTGGTGTTACGGGTCTTTGTATTACAAAAATAGCTGGAAAAGTCATTGAAATTGACACACTGTTGATGAGTTGTCGTGTGATGGGAAGAAAGATAGAGTATGCTTTTATAAATTACATATTAAAGCACTACCAATCTCAAAGATTCGCAACAGTTAATGCAAAATATATACCCTCTTCCAAGAATATGCCTGTGAAAATATTTTTCCCAGAAATGGGGTTTATTCGCAAGGCGAACGAAAATGATACATACGATTACAGCTTAGATTTAGATGTATGGGACGAAAAACAAATTGACTTTATAGAAATAGGAAAATAATGGATCACATAGAAAAAAGACTTAGTGAAATAATGTCAGAAGTATTTCAAGTTCCAATTGAAAAAATTGATTCTGAATCTAGTCAGGATAATATTAGTAACTGGGATTCACTTTCGCATTTTGACTTAATTATTACAATAGAAGAAGCGTGGGGAATCACGATCCCCGTTGAGGAGATTGGCAGCATGACATCTATGAAGATTATTTCTTTAATTTTAAAGGAGCTTACAGCAAGCTGATGATGCTCATTAGGATACATGGTTGTGCAAACCACGATCTACTTATTAGCTAAGTTCATGACAAATATGGAAAAATAAGGAAAGTAAGATATGCTCCTGGAGAGAATCGAACATATTGGTATTGCAGTGTCAAACCTAAAAACAAGTATCCCTATATATGAAAAACTTCTTGGATCAAAATGTTATAATGTCGAACTGGTTGAGGATCAAAAAGTAAATACAGCCTTTTTTAAAATCGGCGAAGTCAAAATAGAGTTACTTGAAGCAACTGAAGCCGACAGTCCTATTTCAAACTTCATCGAGAAAAATGGTGAAGGGGTTCACCATATTGCCTTTCAAGTGAATGATACTAGTAAGGCTCTTGAGAAAGCTAAAGAAAACGGGTTTAGGCTTATAGACAGAGATCCACGTCCAGGGGCTGAAGACATGTCGATTGGTTTCCTAAACCCGAAAAGAACGGCTGGAGTGCTCGTTGAGTTCTGCTCTCCCAATAAAAGCTAGTATCAATATGAATTGTGCTCCAACCATGCTAGTATCTGTGACAAATTTACAAAAGAATTTTCAAGGTAATTAACTATCATTTGTGATTTTATGCGCAATTCTCTATCCTTGTTAATTTCGGAGACAAAGAATGATTGTCATTAACAATATTTGGAACGAAAATACTTCAAGTAACATTAATGTTTTTCCATTAGGTAATCACAGTTGAAATCAAATAAAATATGGCTTTCTTCTCCCCATATGAGCGGAAGCGAGATGAAATACGTTGTCGAAGCCTATAATACAAATTGGGTTGCCCCTTTGGGACCAAACGTCGATGAATTTGAGCACGATATTGAGAAATACACAGGGGCGAAGTATGTCGCTGCCTTGAGTTCGGGTACGGCGTCCTTACATCTGGCACTCATATTGGCTGGTGTCAAAACAGGTGATTATGTTATTTGTCAGAGCATGACCTTTTCAGCAACGGCAAATCCTATTGTCTATCTTGGTGCAATTCCTGTTTTTATAGATTCTGAGCCCGAAACATGGAATATGTCACCCCAATATCTTGAAGAAGCGATAAAATCCTGCGTCTCGCGGGGGAAGAAGCCGAAAGCAATTATCCCAGTCCATCTGTATGGTATGCCAGCAAAGATGAATGAGATCATGGCACTTGCGAAAAAATACGATATTCCCATTATTGAAGATGCTGCAGAATCGCTAGGGTCAACTTATCACAGAAGAGCCACAGGGACATTTGGGAGCATGGGAATCCTCTCATTTAATGGCAACAAAATCATCACAACTTCTGGTGGTGGTGCACTCATTTCTGACAATGCAGAGCTTATTGACAGAGCTCGATTTCTTGCCACTCAAGCCAGGGATGCGGCCCCTCATTATCAGCATTCTGAAATAGGGTATAATTATAGGATGAGCAATATTCTAGCGGGAATTGGCCGCGGTCAAATGGAAGTTCTTTCAGAACGGGTGAAGCAGCGCCGTGAAATTAATCGATGGTATCGATCTATTCTAGAAGGAATTGAAGGGCTTGAATTTCAGGCCG
>Ga0307989_1001077_pt1 | contig 15488 bp, 14 predicted proteins | sample EllFjometagen185_FD_203164 | JGI IMG/M metagenome (GOLD analysis project Ga0307989, IMG submission 203164) | Marine microbial communities from Ellis Fjord, Antarctic Ocean - #185 | ecosystem: Environmental > Aquatic > Marine > Unclassified | place: Southern Ocean | collected 2014-10-08
TCCATAATGAAGATTCAAGCTTTCAGTAATCAGCCATCAGCTTTCAGTTTTTAAGTGACTGAAAAAATGTTTGTTTTTACTGAAGGCTGATAACTGACAACTAACAGCTTCCTAACTTGCATACTGAATGTTATTTTAAAAACCTGTTTATACTTAAATATAGGGGCTTTTCATTCAGGCACTAAATGGAGGACCGTGTTCAGTGCACTATCCCCATTGGTAGGTTCCAAAATAGGAAACCAAGGAGGTTTCCTATATCAAAATACTAATCAACTTAATAATGGCGCCATGTAAGAGAAAATTGAGGCTCCATTATCATGCGGTTTCATCTCTCCCAGGTCCATAATTTTATCGAAATTGTCCCGAATCTCTTCGACTTTAATGGGACGGTTTGCATCACCAATACATGCACCATTGCCAGAAACGATAGCTGTTCGACCATACCAGCCGGCACCCATGGCAAACGTCATTCCACATACATCATTCTCTTCCGAACAGAGATAAAGTACCATTGGTTCATTAAACTGAGGATTCATTTTCTGCTCAAATTCCGGAGGAAAAAGATTTGATGTCATCCGAGACCAAGCTGTCGGAGCAATCGTATTCACATTGATATCATATTTTGCGATTTCCAGTTTCAACGTATTCATAATTCCAACCATTCCCAATTTTGCGGCACCATAATTGGTTTGACCAAAATTACCATAAAGACCCGAAGTTGAAGAGGTGAAAACCACTCTTCCGTAATTGTTTGCTTTCATCACTTTAACGGCAGGCTGAGTCACACAAAAAGCCCCTTTCAAATGAACAGCAATCACAGAGTCCCAATCAGACTCGGTCATTTTCAAAAACGATTTGTCCCGAAGAATTCCGGCGTTGTTAATGAGAATGTCTACTTTACCATATGCGTCTACGGCTGTTTTTACAATATTCTCTCCACCTTCCATCGTAGCCACATTATCATAATTGGCGGTGGCTTCACCACCGGCAGCTTTAATTTCAGCCACCACAGTATCTGCGGCTGATGCATCAGAACCGGAACCATCTCTTGCTCCACCCAGATCATTCACAATAACCTTTGCACCTCTGCGAGCCAGTTCCAGCGCATACATCTTACCAATCCCCTGACCAGCACCTGTTACTATGGCAACTCTATTGTCAAAATTGATTTCAGACATTTTTTACTCCATGTAGTTGTTTTGAATTGAAAACCCAAATAAAATGAGTTGATGGATTCTTCCGCAATAAACTGCATATTGTGTGCATAAATAATATGACTTTTACCCTGAAAGAGCAAGCTGTTTTATTTATTTTCATTTTATAAATATTACTATCATGTTATTATTAGTTTTATTATTTTTAATACTGCACTCCACATGCAGTATTATTCAGATTCCGGTTTATTTTGTTGAATAACTGTGATAGAAATTTACCAGACAACCTCAAATTCTCCCACAGCAATGAATATCATGATTATGTTCAATAAACAGCCTCTATTCGGCCAAACCTCTTGTCATTCCCGCGAAATCGGGAATCCAGGGTATTAACAAAAACTTTTATTTGCCCACTGGATCCCCGCTTTCGCGAGGATGACAAAGAGAAAGAAGAAGGGAATATCAATAGTAAATAATCAGGATAAATATTGAAAAAACGAAGGAATCAATTCATGAAGGGTAAGATAAAAGACGGCAGGACACTAAGAGCAGAGAATCGGCGAAAGCTGTTTTTTGAAACACTTCTCAGTTTCTATGAAGATGGAATTTATGACCCGTCAATCAAAGAAATCGAAGAACGTTCAGGAATTAGCCGGCGAACCATTCATCATCTTTATACAAATTTCGAGGGGATCGCCATGGGGTTGACTGAATATTTGACTCCTATTCAATCACCCCTGTATAAATTTAAACCAAGCCAGAAGTCGTTGGAAGAAAGAGTGACAGATATGGTAATTCACCGTTCGAAACTGTTTGAAGCCATCGCTCCAACCAATAGAGCGGCATCTCATCATTTACCCAGAACCAAATATGCTAAAAAAGAACAAAGTAGGCTGGCAAAACTGCTACGCAAACAAGTCACTTTACAATTCGAAAAAGAGCTAGCAAAGGCACCCGATCACTTAATTGAAATTCTGGATATGCTGACCTGCTGGGAAACATGGGAAAGGCTGCGCACCAAACAGAAACAGGGAATTAAAAAATCCATCAAAATAGTCAGTGAAATGATACTCATGCAGATTCAGGCAGCACTTCAATAAAATAACCCCAAAAAAAGAGGGGTAACTATTCACCACATCTAAATTATTATAAGCAAAAGCCATGTCCCTGGTGGTGCTTGAGAGAAATTAAGCAACAGCCTTGAGCGAAAGCAGCAGCAGAGACACGACATATTTAGACATATAGTATGAATAATTATTTTAAACATTGAATTTAGAAATATCGAGAGGCTACACTTTCCAAATGATCTTTGGAACCTTTCTTTCCGGCAAACGGTGATATCTGAATTTAGGATACCCAAGCATCATTGGATATTGCTGAGCATCTTCAGACAATCCAACAAACTCCTGCAAAGGCTTATAATTATCTACAGCCTGTCTGCAAATTCCTGCCCAGCAAGTTCCCAACCCCATGGGAACAGCAACGAGTTCCAGGTAGGATAAGGCAATACTCAAATCAACCAGACCATTACGATAGTCACCCGGCGTTGAAGCAATAATCAACGCCGGCGCATCTCTCAGTATCCTGTCATACCCTGCATCCCACGCAGCAACGATGAGTGGAATGTATGGCATGATGCCCTCTTTAGGCGGATTCTTGACCGCTTCCCTCAACCAGTCAACCGTCATGCTGGAAATTGTTTTTAAATCCTCTTCAGAGGTAAACACTCTCCATTCAACTAACTGGCTATTACTTCCGGTGGGAGCGTAACGGGCAAGGTTTATCAACTCTGCTATCACTTCTTTTTCCACCGTTTTGTTTTTATACACCCTGACAGATCTTCTGGATCTCAGAAACTGTACGGCCTGCTCCTTATTAATCACCAGTTCTTTATTTATGGGAAGACTTTGATCCAAAGGTGTGGCATCATGACTCATTGCACCGTGAGGACAGACAGCAACACAATGACCACATAACAAGCATACATTTCTCCCACCTGAAACCATTTCTGGAATCGCTTTTTTCTCAGTCTGTTTTATAATGGACAGTGGACATTCCTGAACACAAATACCATCTCTTTTGCATCTCATTTCATTAATTTTAATCATATTTTTTATTCCTGGTTCCTGGGCATTTATTTTTACTCGTACAAATGATACTTGTATACAACCATTATTTAGATAAAGTTGTCAATTCAGACCTTGATTCAAAATCCAGCATCAATTCACCAAAATACTTAGTAGCGTGGGCAACGCCTTGCCCACGCGGTGGAAGATACAAAGGGAAAAGATGGACAAAGCGTTGTCCATCCTACAAAATTTGAGCTGCTATCTTGAAAATCTGATGTTGGATTTATGTGATTCAATATATCTGCATGACAGACCAAACGGTCTTGACTTATACTGATCTATCGTCCTATAGAATCAGCTAAAATGAGCAGAATTTTATACTATACTTCCTACTTTTTTACAAAATCGTAATCAAAATTGTTACTTATTTTGTAACCGTTCACAGGTTCAGTGTTCATTGTTCAAAGTTGTTTTTATACATTTTTTAGTACCTTACAAGTTGTTTTCTGCGTTTTTTGTAGAAAACAACTCATAAGGTACTTATCCAGTTTATCTGGGCTAGATTTTTCACTCAAGAAAAACGTTTGTGTAAGAGTTAAAATCTTTTGAAGATGTTTAAACGCAAATTAAAATTATTATTCTAATAACAGTTAATATATCAATGTATTATATATGTAAGAGAACTTTGAACTTCTGAACTTTGAACCCGTGAACGGTTACCTTCTTTTTTAGAGTGGAACAATGAAAAGTGTGATCACAATGTGTATTTTCCTGTTCATTTTTATGCAGGGAAGTCTATCAACACTTTGGGGAAAGGAACAGAAGTCTGATTCATCCCAATTTTACTTTATTCAGATTTCAGATACCCATTTTGGAGAGCGGGATCACTATTTAAGAATTCGGAAAGTGATTGATGAAATAAACCAATTACCCGTGAAGATTGAATTTGTGGCACTTACCGGAGATATCGTCGCGGATCGGATTGATAAATCAGAAGTATTGGATCATGTTTTTAAAGAGATGAATCGATTAACAGTCCCCATTCATTACCTTCCGGGTAATCATGACATTTTATTCAATAAGTTTGTGGCATTTAATTTAAAAAAGACCAGAAATATCTATCGCCAAAAATTCGGCCCGTTACTGACAACCCAACTTTATCATAATGTAAACTTTATCTTCATGTACACTGAGCCATTGGCAAAAGATTTTAAATTAGAGGGATACAATCCATTAAAAGAACTCCAAAACCAACTGGATAAATTGGATCAAAAACCGGTGATTCTCTGCCATCATAGACCTTCAGTAAAGGATTTTTACCTCAATCGTTTTCACAAAAGTTGGAAAAAGTCTTTTCGGAAGCAGTGGATTGAATTATTGAATCAACATAATGTTAAAGCTGTCATTGCAGGTCATTTTCATCGAGATGAATTGCATTGGCTGGGAAATATTCCCTTATTTATCTCTCCACCTGTTTCTGGGTATCGGGGAAGACAAAGCACTTTTAGAATTTATGAATATAAAAAGGGACAGGTCAGTTATCGGACTCAGTATGTTCAATAAGCGGATAAATTCTTAAATACAAAAGCTAAAAAACCTATTGTTAAAAACTATAAATATAAGTAGATTTTGTTAACTGCTACAAAACTAATTCAAAAAGCCTCTGGCTACTAAAATATTGAAGAATTTAGATTAATATACTACCTCAATAGACTTGGAGAAAAAAATGGAAATTAAAATTACAAAAACAAAACAGCCTAAAGTAAAGCCCGATAAATCCAATCTGGGATTTGGACGTTTTTTCACAGATCATATGTTTATTATGGACTATTCACCGGACAAAGGATGGTTTAATCCAAGAATTGAACCTTATCAACCATTTCAGATGGACCCGGCGACAATTGTTCTTCACTATGGACAGGCGGTGTTTGAGGGTTTAAAGGCGTTTAAAACAAGTGATAGTAAAATACAACTGTTTCGACCCTTTGAAAACTTCAAACGGATGAATAATTCTTCTGCCAGACTCTGCATCCCTCAATTTGATGAGAAGTTGGTAATGGAAGGTCTGAAAAAACTAATCGAAATCGATGAACAATGGATACCTGAAGACGATGGAACAGCTCTATACATCCGACCGACAGTGATTGGGACAGACCCATTTTTAGGTGTCAGGGCGTCAGATACCTATCGGTTCTATATCATTTTATCACCGGTTGGTGCCTATTATTCAGCAGGATTTAACCCGATTAAAATCGCAGTTGAGGCAGAATATGTCAGAGCAGTCAAAGGGGGCGTCGGAGATGCCAAAACCATCGGCAATTATGCAGCCAGTCTTTTGGCCGGTTCAAACGCAGCCAAAGACGGTTACAATCAGGTATTATGGCTGGATGGAATTGAAAAGAAATACATTGAGGAAGTGGGTGCCATGAATATCTTCTTTAAAATCAAAAATGAGATTGTCACGCCCGAACTATCCGGCAGCATTCTTCCTGGGGTCACACGGAATTCGGTCATTTACCTGCTAAAGCAATGGGGACTTGATATCTCTGAACGAAAAATCAGTATTGATGAAATTAAAGCGGCTTATCAGGCAGGGGAACTGGAAGAAGTATTTGGTACCGGAACTGCGGCGGTCATTTCGCCCGTGGGAGTCATCAAGTATGAAAACCAGGATATGATCATCAATAATGAAAAAGTGGGTCCCTTAACAGATAAGCTGTACCAGGCCATCATGGATATTCAATATGGTCGTACTCAAGCGCCAAGTCAATGGATTGAACCGGTTGGTTAAATAATCCCTCAAAATTCAGCCGAAGCGATTGTTTCTCTTCAGCGGGATTTCTTTCGGGTATCCGTCGCACTGATACCCGTTTGTCTTTTATAAAACTTTCTAAAAGAGGCTGTTTCAGAAAAACCAACCCGATTAGCCACCTCATCAATACTCAAATTCGTCTTGGATAGATATTCCTTCGCCAAAGTAGACCGGATTTCCGCCACAATAGCTTTATACGTTGTGTTTCGGTCGCTCAATCGGCGACTGAGCGTACGAGTGCTAGTTCCCAATTTTGCGGCAACCTCATCAAACCGGGGAAAACAGCCTGGAGTAGGAATTAAGAGCTGGCGAATCGACTCAATCAGAGAATCAGATCTATCCAGTCCCTGAAGTATGGATTCACATTGTTCTATACAGAATTCGGCAATTTTTGGATTCGCTGTTAATATGGGCGCATTGATCACATCCACCGGCGACGTCATCTTGCTGGTTGGACAATCAAAGTAAACTGGACAATTGAACACCTCATAATACAAAGAACTATAATCCGGTTCCGGATAAGCCAGAAAAATTTCTCGCTCCACAATAGATTTGCCTGTCGTAAAACTATAGGCGAAGGAGGCATTACTTAACCACTCTTCAATTGCATATCTGAGTAAACGGTCATTATCCAACGGAAATGCCGGCAGAATATCGATCGTGCAAATATCGTTTTCTTCCTGATAGATTAAATTCACCAGCGCACCAAACAGATCCCAAAATTTGATAATGACCTGCATGGCTTGCTTCCAGGTCGAACTGCTGATAATTGCATATCCCCAGAATCCGTGCCAGTTTAGATCGGTTTTATCTGAAATGGTTAACCCTAATGCCGGATTATTACTTTCATCATACGCATTATTGATCAGTTGACAATACTGAGCGGGGGTTATCATTGCGTCATCCAGCTTCAACCAGGAGTCATTTAATCCTGTTTCGCTCAACATACGGTGGTGATCAACCCCTTGAGATTTTAGCTGCTCAACCAGCCATTTTGCACTTGCTGCCGGAATCATTTCAAGAGACATAATTTAAATCAATATGGCGTTAATATACCAAAAATGGCATAAATGGTCCTATCTTTATTTATTTGATTCCTCTATATTTCACAAAAAAAAAGATTGGTCAATTCGTACATATTCATATTTCCAGGCAATCATTTGATATTTTTGATTGATTAAGAAGGGTTATTTCTGAAATAGTAATCTCGTTCTTAACCCAAAAGACACCTAACCCGGAGCTACCATGACAGACAATCTCTTTGATCAGTTCAAACCGTATAAAGATCGGTTTCAAAGCTATCACCAGCTTCCTGAGAAAGGAAGAGACAAAGACGACATTTTCAATGAGCTATCAACCATCGCTGAAGAAGAGGATGCCAAATGGAAAACGGGTAAGTGTTCAGGCACCTATTACCATGCCGGAGAAGAGCATAGAGCGTTTCTAAACAAAGTTTCAGCACTCTTCACACATGTAAATGCAATTCAGGTCGATACCTGCCCCAGTATTTTTAAACTGGAAAGTGAAATCGTCTCAATGACTGCCAAAATGATGCATGGGGATGCCGCCAAATCTGTTAACCCGGATGATGAGGTTTGCGGAACAGTAACCAGCGGTGGCAGTGAAAGCATCCTGATGGCGATGAAGGTCTATCGTGACCAGGCCCTGAAAGAGAAAAATATCACCGAACCGGAAATCATCAAACCGGTAACAGCTCATCCTGCCTTTATCAAAGCAGGTAAATATTTTGGTATCAAGGTCGTTGAAGCCCCGGTGTTGGAACCGGATTACCGGGTCGATACTGACGCCGTTCGAAAACTGATTAATAAAAACACCATTGCACTCATTGGCAGTGCCGGAAATTACCCATACGGTCTGATTGACCCCATGGAAGAGTTGTCAAACATTGCAGTGGAACATAATATTGGATTACATGCCGACGGATGTCTGGGTGGATTCATCCTGCCCTGGGCAGAAAAGCTGGGGTATAATGTTCCGACCTTTGACTTCAGACTTCCCGGCCTGACAACCATGTCAGCCGATACCCACAAATTTGGATTCGGCTTAAAAGGTACGTCAGTCGTGTTGTATAGAAATAAGGTTTTACGGAGATATCAGTATTTCCAATCGGTTAATTTTCCCGGAGGAACCTACATTTCTCCATCCATGAGTGGGAGCCGGTCTGGCGGTTTAACCGCAGCAGCTTGGGCAGCAATGGTTTATCTGGGGGAAGAGGGCTATCTGAAGACATCTAAAGCGATTTTAACCGTAGCCGATCAGATTAAACAAGCGGTGCAGGACATTCCTGAACTAAAAATCGTTGGAGATCCGACTTTTATCATCAGCTTTATATCCGATGAGCTGGATGTATTTCACATTAATGATTATATGGCTGAAAACGGTTGGCGTTTTAATACACTGCAAAAACCCGCCGGTTTGCACTTTTGTGTGACCATGCCCCAGACTCTCGTTCCAAATATCGCAGAACAGTTCAAAAAAGATCTGCTGGCAGGTGTCGAGTATGCCAAAGCAAATCAAGGCCAAGAAGCAAAAAGTAGTGCGCTTTATGGAATGACAGCCACTATTGAAGGACAACAGATCCTTTCTGAGTTACTTTTTGATGCTATTGATTATTTCTATACTGTCGTGTAAAAGTAATTTTTGACAGTAATCTGAACCTCACTTCTTGCTTCTTATAGATAAAATGGCGAATACAAAATCCGATCAACCGGATCAGACAAAACCTTCTTCCAGTTGCTATATCCTTGTTATCGACTTAGGCAGTGGTGGACCTAAAGTAGGAGTCGTATCGGACCGGGGTGAGATCATGTCCAGTACGTTTTATCCAATCACAACGCAGATTTTCGATGGGGGCGGGGCAGAGTCGGATCCTCATGAATGGTGGAGTTGCACCTTAAAGGCAGCCAAAGAGGCTATTCAAAATTCAGGTGTTTTGGCAAAAGATATCATAGCTATCTGTTGTGACACTCACTACTCTGTGGTGGTTGCGGTTGATAAAAATGGGGAACCCCTGATGAATGCCATCTCCTGGTTTGATTCAAGGGGAGGCCCCTATAATCAAAAACTGAGAAAGGGAATTATTAATATAGAGGGCTATGGTATCACCAAGCTTCATAAATGGGTTACCCGTACTGGCGTGGCACCAATGCCGTCAGGAATTGATACCCTTGGACATATTCAATTTATCAAAAATGAACGTCCGGAAATCTACGAGAAAACAGCCGTTTTTTTGGAACCAATGGATTACCTGACCCTGAAGCTGACAGGAAAAGCCACGGGAACTCATGAAAGTATGCTAATGATGATGTCGATAGATACTCGAAAACCGGACCTTTTAGAATATGATGATGCCTTAATTAAACTGAATGGATTTGATAAATCCAAATTACCCAAACTCATTCATCCTGACAGTGTTGTCGGTAATTTATTACCAGAAGTCGCTGACGAATTAGGGCTTTCAGCTTCTACCCAAGTTCTCGCCGGTCTGAATGATACGAATGCGTCTTTAATTGGTTCCGGAGCCATTAATGATTTTGAAGGATTCATCTATATTGGGACTTCGCTGGTGATGAGCTGCCTGCTCCCCTTCAAGAAAACTGATATTTTCAGTGCAATCAGTACAATGCCCAGTCCTTACCATGGAAGATACAGCGTTATTGCTGAACAGGGAACCGGCGGAAAAACATTGGAGTTTTTTATTAATAATCTGGTCTTTCCTGATGATGAATTCAAAACCGGTGAAATTCCTGATGACGCTTATCAGCGGGTGAGCCAAATGGCAGAAAGAGTCCCACCCGGTTCAGATGGTGTCATGTTCTTTCCCTGGTTGAATGGTACAATCGCGCCTAATGAAGATGGCAACGCCAGAGGCAGTATTTTCAATCTCTCCTTAAAATCAACCCGGAGTCATATATCACGGGCCCTAATGGAGGGAATTGCTTTCAATAGTCGATGGACCCGTAAACCGGTCGAAAAAATGATTGGCAAAAAATTTGATAAATTCAGGTTTGCCGGGGGAGGTGCTCTGTCTGATCTCTGGGCACAAATCCATGCGGATATTCTTGGCGTTCCCATTCACCAAATAAGTAACCCCAGGAACAATACTATTCGCGGCGCTGCCTTTGTCGCATTGAACCGACTCGGAATTAGATCAGTGGATGAAATCCCCAACATGGTAAAAACGAAAAAGATTTTTAATCCCATTTCGGAAAATCAGGTTATTTATAACAAGATGTTTGAACAGTATAAAAACTTTTATCGTCAGAACAGAAAAATCTTCTCGGTTCTGAATGGAAAATAAAAATTCAAAACACAGTGTGATGTAAATTGATCCAATCAGGTTAAAATAGAGTTAACCCATTAGTGGAGAATAGCATGGCATCAGATGGAAATTCAGCAGAATTAAGGATCTATGGTTATCGTTGGATTATTTTATTGGTGTTTGGCATTATCAATATTATTATCCAGATGCAGTGGTTAACTTTTGCACCGATAGCCAAAGCGGCACAAACCTTTTATGGTGTTTCCGCTTTGGAGATTGACCTCTTTTCAATTGTCTACCTGGCAGTATTTATTCTGTTTTGCATCCCCTCTACGTACATTATTAACCATTACGGCATTCGCAAAAGTATTGGGCTCGGCGCAATATTAGCCGGTATTTTTGGGCTAACCAAAGGTCTTTTTGCCGCCAATTATACACTGGCGTTGATTTCGCAAATTGGACTGGCATTTTCTCAACCGCTGGTGATTAATGCAGCGACAACGGTAGCGGTCCGCTGGTTTCCTTTAACAGAGCGAGCCACGGCCACAGGCCTAGCGATGCTGACACAGTTTTTGGGGATGATTATCGCGATGGTCCTAACTCCGCAACTCATTGAGACAAGCACCCCAGGAGTGTATGACATATCAGGTATGTTAATGATATACGGTATCGCCTCTTTGGTTTCAGCCGTATTGCTTTTGATTTTTATACGAGATAAACCACCTACATCCCCAGGGATCGATGAAGATGAAGAGAGATATAATATTCTGGATGGAATACGTTACATGTTAAAAAACAGGGATATGCAATTTCTTCTGATTATATTCTTTCTGGCATTGGGATATTTTAATGCCGTGACCACCTGTATCGATCAAATCTGTAAAATTAAGGGGCTGGACTTTGAGCAGACCGGGTTAGTTGGCGGCATGATGCTCATTAGCGGTATTATCGGCGCCGGAATTTTCCCGGTAATATCAGACAAAATCAGGAAGAGAAAGGTGATGTTTACTCTGCTGGCCGGGTTAAGTATTCCGGGTCTGATTGGATTAGCCGTTGCCACGCCCTATATCGTCTTACTCATTTCAGCGTTTATCTTTGGATTTTTCTTTTTGGGCAGTTCACCTATATTTTTTCAATACAGCGCTGAAATTAACGCCCCAGCACCGGAATCCGCTTCTCAGGGTCTATTAATGCTGGCTGGACAGATTGGTGGAGTTATTTTTGTTATCGGTATGAACAGTCTGGGCATGATACCATCCATGTATCTCTTTGTTGGATTTTCACTTATTGTGCTGATACTCTGCCTGTTTATGAAAGAGTCAAAAATGATTCAGGCGGGTTAGAATTCACTATTGAATTGTTGGCCAGGCTTGTTTTTAAAACAACATACCTGGTACGCCTTCAAAAAAAGAATGGGCAAAACCTATAAATCTCAGGGACTGAACAAGTCCCTTATTTGAGTTATCATCTTTACTCTGGATAGATGATTTTCCCAACACGATTGATGTGCTCAATCAGTTCAGGGTTTGATATCTTTCGATAGTCAACAATATCAAAAAAAAATGGAATGGGCAGCTCTTCGTTAAGCTTGTATGACAATCTTAAAACTGTTGATGATGTTATATTTATTCCTTTTATGGCTAAATCGACATCCGAACCTTCCTTAAAGTTCCCTTTTGCTCTTGAACCAAACATAATAACTTCCTCAATTTCCGGAAACTCTTTGATTGCCTGATATAGAAACTTCAGATCTCTTTCTGCCAAACCAAGATTCATCAGCACTCCATCTTCTTTTTGAAATCTTCATATAAGTTTGTAAGCACTGTATAATATTCATTCCTGATTTTTGATTCGATTTCTATAGCTGTTTTCTCCTCGTATGTATGCACAGTAAGATTCCTGTCTTTTAGAGCATCCATCCAAATATGCCCATTTTTTATGTAGCCGGATTGAAATGCTTGTTTAATTGCTTCTCTTGGACTTTTTACCTGAAAACCTTCTGCTTCCTGGAAATCTTTCAACATCTTCCAAGACAGTTCAAACCCCATTTCAAAGAACTGTATCAGCCCTGCTCGTTCTGTCTCAGATGGTTTTGTGATGCCTATCGCAGATGTTAATAAATTATATGCTTTTTCGAAGTTTTGAAAACGCTGCTTCCAGCGAATATCCGGTTCTTCTTCTCTCATTATTTTATCCAAAAATACATAAAAAGTGCCTTCAACTCAAATGTAAAATAAAGATGATAAGAGGATCAATTCAATAAGTCAATTCGCAATTCTGACAAAAACCCCTGGCTAAATGGCAACTTCCTGATGACATAATATTTGTAGAGGAACTTCCCCATATAGCAACAGAGAAACCATTAAAAATCCCTGACAATTCTGATAGCAGTTGAATTACGTTAAGTACCTTATAAGTTATTTTCTGCGTCTGTTCAGCAGGAAATTATTAGTTAAGGTACTTATCCTGTTTTAAGGGCTTGGCAGAAAATGCTTTTAAGGTACTTATCCAGTTTATCTAGGCCAGGTTGTATGAATGATTAGTTTGATGCTCATCTTTAAAACCTGCCTTTTAACCTATATTACCGAAATTTTTTAATATAAGATCGAGAAAGAATTCGGCAATATCACTTGCCTTTAAATGCTTCTTATTACCTTCACTATTTAAACAGGTCGATATGAAATCCCCGGCTTTGAAATCAGATTTATTACTCCTGCTCACAGCTGCGATATGGGGGTTTGCCTTTGTGGCACAGCGTATCGGTATGGATTTCATCGGTCCTTTTACCTATAATGCAGTCCGATTTGCGCTGGGGAGTCTGTCATTAATCCCGCTATTGATCTATTTTAGAAAAAAAACAGAAAAAATCCCCAAAAAGACGGATGACTCAAATTCTTATAAGACAATACTGATTGGTGCTGGAATTGGTCTGGTTTTGTTTGCAGGTGCTTCCTTTCAACAGGCGGGCCTGGTTTATACCACCGCAGGAAAAGCAGCCTTTATCACCGGTTTATATGTGGTGATCGTACCCATTCTGCTGCTGTTTATGCGACAGAACTCCACCGTTGCGATGTGGGCGGGTGCTCTTTTGGCAGCTGTGGGTCTCTATTTTTTAAGTATTACTGAAGAATTAACTATTGAATTTGGTGATTTATTAGAAATTATTGGCGCAGTTTTCTGGGCAATTCATGTCTTACTGGTGGGTTGGTTTTCAAAAAAAGTAAGTCCTATTTATCTGGCGTTTTTACAGTTTGCCTTCTGCTCTCTATTTAGTTTTATCACCGCGTTTTCAATTGAGGTGGTAACAATTCAAGGTATCCAGTCGGCGGCGATGCCGATTTTATATGGTGGACTGGGTTCCGTTGGAATTGCTTACACCCTACAGGTTGTTGCCCAACGTAATGCTCATCCCGCCCATGCAGCTATCATTCTCAGTCTCGAAACCGTGTTTGCTGCTATTGGTGGATGGTTGGTTCTGAACGAAATTTTGTCTACAAGGTCCCAGATTGGGTGTATCTTGATGTTTACGGGAATGATCATTTCTCAACTCAGAAAACGAAGTAAAGCTTGATCCGCTTAAAACCTTCCTCTTCAAATTAAATTTGCTAATAGCAGACAGATTATCGGTCAAGTATTAAGCCGCTATTTGCCCGTTTTCTGACCCTTGGTCAAACCCGTTCTCCTTGTCATCCTCGCGAAAGCGGGGATCCAGGGGTTAGGTGGCTGTTTTTTATGCTGAAGACTAGATTCCCGCTTTCGCGGGTATGACAATAATAGCAATGGTGTGAAATTTTTTCATACCATTGCCTTGAATTTAAGTTGACCGGGTTGACATCATGATTCTAATTTTATAGCCTCATCTTTCAACAGGTTAATCATAAAAAAGTAGAAAATATCGCATAAAACACTAAAGCTAAGCTTCCACCCAAAAATCATCCCTTTGAAAAAAAAACCATTAAAGATCAGTTGGAGATCCTGGTGCATCTATAAACTCAGCCGAAGAGATTATTCTTCGTTTGAAATGATCCAGCTGGTTAAAAAAAGAGCAAATGAATCCGGTATGGACGTCGACCCCCAACCGGTCATTGATAAACTAGTACACGAAGAGATTATCAATGATGAGAGGTATGTTCTTCAGCAAATCAGCTTGCATTCTGAAACCTTTACCCGAAAAGGTCCTAAAAAGCTTCGTAAGGATTTAGAAGTAATCGGGGGAATTTCGATGGAACTACTGGACAAACACATTCAAATTGAAGATGAAAAATGGTTTAAAATGGCCAGATCCATTGCTGACAAAACCCTGAATTCCAAAAATATCTACGATCCCCGACCATTGGAAGTCCCGGAAAAAATATACGCCAATTTAAGGCAAAAGCTTTACCAGAAGGGTTTTACCGGAGATCAGGTCAATTTTGCCATGAAGGGATTATCTTCAGTACGAATAACACAAACCGCTTCGGATAGTCATAGCATTGAGAAGTGGATTGAAAAAAGAATGAATTCCGGAAAGGGTCCTTATGACATTAAGCAGTTTTTAAAACAAAAAGGTGTTGAGGAAAAAGATTTTTCCTCTTTACTGGACTTCCCGGATGAAGTTTGGGTAGATATAGCAGAAACAGAAAGAGTTAAACGATTTGGAGAAGGAAGGCCCCGTACACAAAAGGACAAAAGAAAACAGACCGAATTTCTCCAGCGTCGCGGGTTCTCTTATCAACATATCAAAGCGGCTTTTGAATTAAACTGACGGGACCTTCAATTTGTTATGGTGTTAAACGTTCCATTAAACGGGGGAATGGAATGGCTTCACGAATATGTTTTATCCCACAGATCCAACCGGTCAAACGTTCAAGTCCCAGCCCAAACCCAGAATGAACGACGGTCCCATACCTTCTTAAATCCAGATACCATTCATAGTTTTCCATCGGCAGGTTCTTTTCAGTAATTCGCTGCTGCAGTTTTTCCAGTGATTCCTCTCGCTGACTCCCGCCAATCATTTCTCCAAACCCTTCTGGTGCCAACATATCAGAACATTTCACCCGTTCCGGATCATCTGCATTTTCCTTCATATAAAACGCCTTAACCGATTTTGGATAATCATAAACAAAGATCGGTACCGGAGAATCTTCCACCAACATCGTCTCGTCAGCAGCCCCTAAATCATCTCCATACTG
>Ga0307989_1001078_pt1 | contig 15487 bp, 11 predicted proteins | sample EllFjometagen185_FD_203164 | JGI IMG/M metagenome (GOLD analysis project Ga0307989, IMG submission 203164) | Marine microbial communities from Ellis Fjord, Antarctic Ocean - #185 | ecosystem: Environmental > Aquatic > Marine > Unclassified | place: Southern Ocean | collected 2014-10-08
GATTTATGTACGTCAAGTGGAATTATTAAGTGAATGTATGGCGAATAAATAGCAGGATTTTATTACCCAAAATATTTCAGTTGGTTAAGCAGAAACTCTACACTGTCGAGCTACTACTTGGAGAAAATAAATAATTTAGCCTAAATCGGGTAGCCGCCGGTTTTTCTCCCCTAGCCCCCACAACACCCCGAGCGCTTCTCGCTTATTTTTTAAAGAAAAATAACCAAAAAACAAATAACTAAGTGATCTATTGTCCACCCCGAACACAACGGACATAATTTGTTTCGATCTTATTGTACCAGAACACCTTCCCGTCAGAGAAGTACACACACCATTTATCGCCCGTTGGTGTTGAATCGTAGTCCATATTTGTGGATGACCAATATTTAGATAATACTGTATTGGGGAAGTAGGTTTTATTGATTGCTGGTTCAGAACGGGAATAATCCACAATGGATTGTAGTTCAATATAATTTGGCATGCGCCAATCTGTTTTTGATGATAGAGTAAGGCTCTCACAGTAATTGATCGATGATTCCCAGTTTTTGGCGTTACTTTCTCCTTGCTGCCAAATTAATCCAGTATTGTTATCTAACACTGTACCATTATTATTATCCACAAGATCTTCTGCAACGGTTCTACCTCTAACACAACGTACTTCGTAAGAGTTACTATGATCTTTATACTGGTATTCCAATTGGCCAAAGTAAAAATCGACATTCCATACTTTATCAGTGTTGGGCATATATGCGGTGGATGTCCAGTGATTCCAAAAACTTGCTCCACTAAATACAGTGCTAATTGTTGGATTATGTTCTCCTAGATCTAAAATACCCGAAAGTTCCTTAACGGTTGGCAATCGCCAATCGTTTTTGCTACCGAGGATTAAATTTTCGCAGTAGTTCTTTGATGCATACCAGTCTTGCAAGCTATTACCCTGAGGTTGCTGCCAGACCAGTTCTGTTACATTATCAGTTACTGTTCCATCACCATTATTCGTGTAAGATGGTGGGTTAATGGAATAATCTGAGTCCTCACCGTGAGTATGTGTGTACGATGTTGTTTGCCCGGTGTCAGAAAAAAGTGGAGGATTAACTGTTATGTTTATATTTTCAGTTGATGAGTTCTCGTTGCCATTATTCGCTTTATATGTAAATAGATCACTGCCCTTATACTCACTCGTTGGAGTATAAAGTGCTGTCGAACCATTAATAAGTAATGAACCATGAGAAGGTTGTGATACAATTGAATAAGTTAAATTAGGCAAATTGGTATGCGACGATAAAGTAATATTTCTTGTAAAATTCATTACGCTTGACACTGATTTTGCCAATACTAGAAACGGTCCAGTCGTGAAGGTCCAGGAATAGTTATTTTCTATGGCATTATTTGAAAGATCTTCGACATTGGTTGAAAGGGATGCAGTGTAGAAGGTATTAGATGTCAACTGGCTGGAAGGAATAAAAGTGGATGTTTTATCACTGTAACTGACGTTTCCTGAAATTGCGTTGTTTCCGTTACTTATATTAAAACTATCAGTTGTAATGGACGATGAATTCATTTTTTCATCGAAGGTGGCAGAAATATGCGAATCAAGAGTTACATCAGTTGAGCTATCAATAGGGCTTGTTAAAGATATGGAAGGAGGTGTCGTATCAATTATCGATTCAGTTGAAAAAGTCCAGGAATAACTAGATATCAATCTGTTTCCTGCAATATCTTTTACACCAGTTGAAAGAGATGCAGTGTAGAAGGTATTAGATGTCAACTGGCTGGAAGGAATAAAAGTTGCTGTTTTATCACTGTAACTTACAGTTCCTGAAATATCACTTGTTCCGTTGCTAATGGTAAGACTGCTGGTTGAAATGGTTGTTGAGTTCATTGCTTCGCTGAAAGTGGCGGCAATTGTACTATTAGTAAAAACATCTGTAGAACCATCTGTAGGATTAGTTGAAATTACAGTGGGTGCTGTTGTATCAATGGTTGATCCAGTTGTAGTATCTGTTACCTTCCTCACACAATTTGGGGTATATGTATAGTATGTTGAACTATGATCACCAAGACTATCAAAATGACAATCAATTTCTCCAGCTGAAGTTAATCGGTCATGCTGGTCTGATGATGAACTGTAGTAGTTACAGGTTGTTGAAGACCATACAGGAAAAGTAAAATCGATAAATAAAGATGATATTCGAGGGTAGACTTGTTCGAGTTCGTCTATTGTGGGTATCCTCCAATCCGAAAAGCCTCCTAATGCGAAGGAAGAGCAGAAATCTTGTTTCCATTCAACAGGGGATTTATTTGTTGATTTTTGCCATAAAAGCTCAGTGTTACTGTCTAATACTGCATCATAGGATGTAATGGTTATTGTGTCAGAATTGGAGAATTTATAATCACGCCCTGTTAAAGTGATGATAAAATCACCTAGTTCATCAAGGGTGATTGAAGGGGTTAGTGTCGACATGTTGTATAACGAAGCGCTACTGCCAGCCGGTTTTGAAGTAATAGACCATTGATAAGTTACATTGCCTCCTTCGGGATCTACTACAGAGCCATTCAAGGTGATAGTGGTGCCAAGCAACCCCCAAGAGCTATCACTAACGTTTACGGTAGGTGAATTATCCTGATTGTTGTATTTATCATTGGCTTCTTCGGACTCATCTGCTTTACAGCCTAGAAACAAAGAGGTAATTAAAACAATTGATAATATTAGCTTCAATATTTTTTTCATTGTTTGCGCATTTACAAAGTGTTGAGGAAAATGGTGAATTTGTCGCAAGCCTCTTTCTCCAATCTACAAGTTTATTTTGTCTTACCTTTTATGTATTCAGACTTAAAAATCTATTGCGAAAGACAATCTTAAATTTCCCCGATAATCGATTTCTGGTTGCCAATAGGCCGATTCTGGATTTTTTGGTTCATCCGACCAGATCCAAAAAGCAATTCCTAATAGTCCTATCGATAAGATTGCTCCATTTTGGGAATTGCTGTTATGGGTTATTACTTGTGAATTATAGTCTAAAGCACTATCTCTGTGAGCTTTTCCTTCAGCCTCGGAATCACCATCCACAATAGCATTTTCCTCCATTTTTTGTTTAGAGCTTGCTTCTAGGGCTTTTTGATACTCCATGTAAGAATAAAGTCCGGCGATGATCCCTCCAGTCGCTGCCGATCCCCATTTCCAGTACCACCAATCATGCTGATCTATTAACTCTTGCCTAGAAAATCGGTCATAAATGTCAATAGTCAGAGATTCAGTTAAACCATCTTGGATAGTTATTTGTTTCATACCGGTTTTATCTTCCGAAATAACTTCCACTGAGTATTCACCTGCCGGTAAAGTTAAATTAGCTGGTACTTCACCCATTTTTTCTCCATCGATCATAACATCAGCACCTTTTTGATAGGGGATACTGCCGACAAATAGATGCCCTTCTAGTCTCCTGAGGGTGGCCTCACTTTCTAAAATCGCTTCCGTTCTGCCCTTGGCAATGGTGATTTTATAATCCAATGGAGCATATCCATTTTTAGAAATTTCCAGTCGATATTTTCCAGGAGTTAGTTTTTTTTCAATCGGGGAATTTGCTTTAGAAACCTGTTCATTTTCTTGATTATAAATTTTGATTTCAGCGGACGGTGGATTAGTTTCAATATTTAAAGTCCCGAAATTGGGCTTTAATATAAACTGTTTGGTTGTTTGCTTTTCAGCCTGGATTTTAATCTGATGATTTTCTTCTGAAAAATAAAGTGAATAATTTAAACTGATCAAATAGCTGCCCGATAAAATATGATTGTTTTGGTACGGGGTTGTTCCTACTTTTTCCCCTGCCAGATAAACACTTGCTCCTTGAGGATCACTATTAACGACCAGACTTCCATATTTAGAATTCAGTTTGATTGGACCCACTTCATTAATCCCGCCTTTTAAGGTCATTACCAGGATTTTATTATAGGTATCAGGATGCTTAAGGGTAACCTTCAGTTGCTGACCTGGTTTCAATCTCATATTCTGATACGGTGTAATCCCAGCTTTGATACTACCGAAATAAACTTCTGCTTTTTGGGGAGTGCTATCTATAAACAGAGCTGCTACTTGTGATTTTCTATCCCCGCTTAGTTTCGGAGTGATTCGTTCAACCCCACCTGAAAATGAAACAGAACTCAAGTTTTCCAAAAACTGGACTGAATTAATTTTGCCAACCAGTTTTCCAGCGAGAATATTTAGTGTATTTCCTAGGGTGTCTAATTTTTCTTTATGTTCTAAAGTAACTGAATTAATAATAGAACCATTCCGAATATCAATCATTTTTGATGAGATAATATAATTGTTTTTACCCATTTGAAAAATTGTTGTGGAAATTACACGGTCAACTCCCAACTGTTCGCCAATAACAGTTGCACATTCATCCCTTGAACAACCTGTAGCCTTTTGAACATCCTCTGGATTCATCTTATCGACTTCAGCACTACTCGCCAGATCAAAGCTGTCAGTCTTAATTAGGGCAGATTTAAGCAATTCACTATAAGCTTTTCGCTGATTTTCGTTTATAAACTCAGCCTCGATATCTAGGACGGCAACAAGGTTTCTTTTTCTAGCCTTCTGAATTTCAAAGTTTATCTTGGTTTGAGCGATAACTTCACCTGTCAATGCACCTCGTAAAGCAAATAAATTAAGTGTTATTGTTTCACCTGTTTGCTGGTATGTTCCTTTAAGGAAAATTGAATTACTTGATGAAACTCCAACGATACTTTCTGATAATAATATAAGGTTTATGCCTGGTAACTGAGTCTCAAAGGTAAAGTAGAGTTCAGTTTCAATCTTCTGCGCCAACTGATCAGATTTCTGGGAGTGATAATTTACAATATTTATTACAATATTCTTTCCTGAAATAAATTCGGGGTTAGTTTTAAAATATGAAACAGCTTGTTTTAGTGATTCTTTTAGGGAAGAGGCTTCTGATAGAGGGGTGAAGAATATAATAATCAGTATGATGACAATAAGCCTTTTTGTTTTTTCCATATTTTTTGGAAATAAGTAATTAGAATGTGAAATTTTTCTTTAATTATAATGTTTAATCAGCAATGTCCATTAATGCTACTCCCTTACTGCACAGAAAACACCAAAATTCCAATACCTTGTTATTTTAATAGGAGATTTGATCAAGATACATATAGGGTTGAACAATAGCGTTACGACATGCAACCCCAAATAATCCATGATAGAGGTATGAATTTCAATTCTACGGATTGTAATAATATGTGACAGTATTAAAGAAGAAGAAAAGTGACCGGAACCGAACTGGAAGTGTCCGGTTCCGGACAGAAAGGTACTATGAGCAGTATATTTTAGATTCATATCTTGCAATCCTTTTAGCATCCACTTGTATTACCAACAATATACACATTAACACCTAAGAATTGAGGAAATTCTATAAGGTATCCACAAGTTCACATTGGGAAATCAGGAAAGATGATATTGCTGTAGTTGGTGTCACATCAATATGGAACTGCTCTACTTTGACCAAGGTGACGTTTCCACATTACACTTGTTTATTGTTTTTTTTATATCTGAAGGTTTTCAATAATTCGGATTAGTTGCTCATATAAATCTTCGTTAAAACCACTAATAATATTAGAAACAATACCCTGTCTATCAATTATTACAATTCTTGGTAATTGATAGACATTATATTTTTTTAAAGCCTCTTTCTGATTAGGCAGCATCATCGGTACCTTAATTTGTTTTCTTGCGATGAATCGTCTAATGCCCAACGAATCAACATTATGATCGATATTTACATAGATTAGCTTTACAGGTTTCCCTTTAAAATTTTGTGCAACTAGATTGTAAGTTGGAATTTCTTTAATGCAGGGAATACAGCTTGTTGAGAAGAAATTCAAAACAACCACATTTTTTGTTACTTTCAGTACATATTTGCCGTTAACTTCTTTAAATTTACCGAAATCATCTTTTTCATATGATATTTCAGTCATCAAGCTGTTTAATTTTAGCAAACGATTACCAACAGCATTCTTGCCGCTTATTGATGGTGCTTTTTGACCGATCAATTCATCAGAGCAGAACGCATGCGAACATAGTAGTAAAAACAAAAAGACGAAAACAGCTGCTCGAAAAATAACAGGAAAGCGCTTTTGGTTAGAAATCATAGCATATAAAAAATGTTTGCAAGTCTATATAAAATAGCCGATTAAACGAATCTTTCATAAATAGACAGTAATTAGCAATAAAAAAGGACACTGGGATTTTTAGTCAAAAAAAACCTCCCGGAAAGAGGTTTTTTTCATAAGCTTGGCTGTTGTTATTTTATTGCAGTAACATTTGTTGCAGCTGGTCCCTTTTCTCCTTCTTCGATTTCAAAAGAAACACGCTCACCTTCTTTCAAGGATTTGAAACCGTCACTGTTAATAGCAGAATGATGAACGAAAACATCTTTTCCATTTTCCTGCTCAATAAAACCAAAACCTTTACTATCGTTAAACCATTTAACTGTACCTTCAACCATTGTGGATACTCCCTTTGATTGTTTTTTATTCTACTAACTTCCAGTATCCACCTACATTATCAATGGTACTTTCAATCAGATCGAAATTGGTTCTAAAATAGAACCGAATTGTTGAATGATTTTTTTCAACTCTTTAAAATATAAAGCAAAATAAATGCCATTTATACAAAGAGTAATATTTCTTTGTTCAGTTTAACAGATTTTATCAGTTCATTGTACTCGTTTTTCATATTTGAAAAAAATCTGCCCAATCCAATGACACCAAAATGGCCCACCTAGCGGATAATAAATTGAAAAATAATGAAATAACAGGAAGTAGAAATTTTGGATAAAAATTTTATCAATAATACAGGATAGTTGATTTTAATGGGATACAGAACAGGTGTAACATATGATATGCTTAAATTGGTAGTTGAATGATGAAAGAAGCGAAAATTTTACCCCCTATATCTTTGTTACAAACCTGTTTGATAGTAAATTCATTAACAATTTTAATCAGACCTATCCAGCCCTTTAATTAATGAGAAGTTGATAAATCCTGATAAAGAATGAGAAGGCGCGATTTTATGTTAAGATTTTGTTATCAAAAATAAATCATAGCAATTCAACGACCTACACAATAGAATCACTTGATTTGAATAATAATAGGCGCATTTCTGGCCAGCTGAAGCCTTTGTTGTTATTTGTGGGTTTCCTTGGAGGGCAGACCATAAAAGGGCCATATTGGTGAACTGGATAAATTTGAGGGAACAGATTTTCAATAGTTTTGTTTCGATATGAGACTTTGAGGAGGATGGTCGGTGTGTAGCCCAGAATGGATAAAATATTTGAAGGAGTAAAATGTTACTGATTTTGTTAACATTCGAGCAATCAATTCAATTTTCAAAATCTATTTAATATTATCTCTTGATCCGTACTCAATAGGAATCTTACCTGCTTGATAATTCTTCAAAAACTTTTGTTTGCTGACGTTGAAGTTTTCCAGAAGTTTTTCGGCTTCTGAGTAGCTTGGCGTAGAACCTAAGAAGAAACCTTCTTCCCGTAATTCATATTTAACTTTCGCTCCTAGTACTTCTCTCTGTATTGTCGGCATAATACTCTTAGTTTTGGACAATCAACTCGGTTTGTTATGACTATTGAATTCAACAACTTTGGTTCTTCAACTTTTCAAATTGCTGCTTCCAGCCTTTTGGAGGTTTAATACAAATGCTATCCTCTCGAACAAATGCGCAGATGTTGTCCAAATTGTCTTTTGTCTAATGATTTTGCAGCCTGGAAAACCTTAAAATATATTTGTCGATTTTAGGGCTTTCCAAGCGTGAATATTTGGGGTGATTTCTGGTGCTATTTAAGAAAAATAATCAAATAACCGATTCATTGCCCACCTCGAACGCAACGGACACAGCCGCTATAGGTTTTACGGTAGTCGTCCACAACGCCGTCGTCGAAGTTCACGAGCCACGCGCTGTTGCTGTGGTTCGCGCTGGTAGTAGACGACCAGTAATACAAAATAATATTTGGAAATTTTGTTTTAATTTTATAAGCCTTATACAACTCATCCTTATTAGGCAACCTCCAATCTGAATGTCCAGCTAGTGAAAGATTGTTACAATAATCCATACCATCTTGCCAGCTCTTTACACCGGGTTCATTCTTCTGCCATATCAACCCAGTACTTTGGTCAACTACAGTTTTATCACTCAATGCTGAATTATCGAAAGATTTTGCTTGTTTACCTCGAACGCAACGGACATAGAAGGTGCTGGTCATATTGTAGTAATGCACATAGCCATCGTCGAAGAATATGCTCCACGCATGACCGTATCTATACTCGTAAGCAGTAGACGACCAGTAGAACGAAGCAACATCTGGAAATTTTGATTTAATTTTATAAGCCTTATACAACTCATCCTTATCAGGCAACCTCCAATCTGAATGTCCAGCTAAAGAAAGGCTTTGGCAATAATTCACGGCTGTTTGCCAATCCATTTTGTTGTTTTCGCCTTTCTGCCACATAAGGTTAGTTTCTTGGTCAACTACAACTGTACCATTTATTTCAGAATTATCAGATTTCGAGATTTTGCCACCTCGAACACAGAGGACATAGCCGCTATAAGTCTTACTGCTACTGTTCACTTTACCGTTATAGAAGCTCACGAGCCACGCTAAGTTGCTGCTGTCCTCGTTGTAAGTAGACGACCAGTAGACCGAAGCAATAAAATTGCGGAGTTTTGATTTGATTTTGTAAGCAGTTTTTAGTTCATCTTTATCAGGTAACCGCCAGTCTGAATATCCTGCGAGAGAGAGATTGCTGCAATGATCCACGGCATCTTGCCATTCCATTTTAACTGACTTATCTATTTGCCACATAAGGCTTGTTGTATCATCTACAACAACATCAGCAACATTTTTGTTAAGGTCCAGCTTAAGAGCAATTGTCTCCCCATCCTTTAGATCTATCTCTTTTTCCCCTCTTTTTTTATTACCAAGCACCTCAATTTTATGTTTTCCTTCAGCCAAAGTAAGCTGAATTGGCGTTTCCCCCTTATCGATCCCATTAACGAATACCCTAGCTCCCTCAGCGTATGGTTTGGACGAAACCATTACATAACCCTCAAGTTTTCTTAATGTCGCAGTCTGAGCAGATATTGTTTGTTTTTTGTTACGAGCGACTACCGCTCTAAATTCCATTGAGGCATAGCCTTTTTTGGAAAGTTTTATTTGATAATCTCCCGGTTCTAGTTTTAAATTAGCGGGACTGGTATCATTCAATACGATTATTTTTTTCTCATCAACAACTTGAATTTCAACGTTCTCTGGATTCGTACTAATTTTCACTTTTCCAAAATTCGGTGTTAAAATATAGTCTTTTTTTAAATCTCCTCCATCTTTAATAACAATTCGATCATTTTCTAGTGGTAGATAAAGTTTTTTACGAATACTTATCAAATAGACCCCTGAAGAAAGATGATCATCAATATAAGGAGTTATACCAACCTTCTCTCCTGCAATCAAAATTGAAGCTCCTGCAGGGTTACTCTTCACAGTTAGCTTTCCAAATTTAGGAATAAGTTTAATATTGCGTAGCTTGTTAAAGCCCCCACTAAGTTTAACCTCTAATTTTTTATCATGATAGTCTTCTGCTTTTAATGTGATTCTAATAGTTTGACCAGATTTAAGGCTCATTGATTGGTAGGGCGTTTTTCCTGCTTTGGCTTCTCCTAAAAAAACCTCCGCACCACTGGGCTTACTGGTAATGAGCAAACCAGCTATTAAGGATTTGCGATTACCACTTACTGTTGGAGTTAAAAGCTCGATTTTCCCAGCACCTAAGTTTGTAGTGGTAGGAGTTATGAAACCAATTTGGCCAGTACTTTTTCTCCCCATCAGTTTTTCTGCAAGTATTCCCAAAGCACTATCAATCCTATCAATAGTCCCCTCGTATCTTTCAGTGGCTGTTCTTAGAATGCTTCCATCTTGTATATCCATCATTTTAGCTGAAAGCATAAATCTGTTATTTGATGTTTGAAATAGACTTGATGAGATCACCCGATCTACCCCTAATTGTTCCCCAATAATGGTCGCACATTCATCACGAGTACAGCCTGTTTGTTTTTGAATAGCATCCGGATTCATTTTATTTACGTCTGCTGAGGAGGCTAGTACAAGGTTTCCTTTTTTTTCCACGAAAGAGCGAAACAGATCACTGAAGGCTTTAGTCTGGGATGAATTTAGTACTTTGGACTCAATATCGAGCACTACAACAAGTGTTTTCTTACGAAGTTGGGTCTCAAATTTGACGGAAACCTGATCTATTATCTCTCCCGTGAGCATTCCTTGAATTGCTTTTAATTGTAATGAAGCTGTACCTCCTTTTTGCTTATAACTACCTTTTATAAAAAGGGTATTCTTTGAAGAAACACCTGAAATAGACTCTGATTCGTCAATTAATTTTACTTCTGGGAATTGTTTTTCAAAAGCAAAATAGAGTTCTGTCTCTAATTGCTTTGAAAGCTGATCTTTTTTCTGGGAATGATAATTTTTGATTCCACTGATAACAATCTGCTTGTTTTGAGATATTTTCCCAGAATTCGCAAAGTGCTTAACTGCTTGATTCACAGCTTCTTCCAATGACGCCCCTAAAGCTGGGGAGCCAAAAGAGATTGCAAATATTATGAAAACCAATAATTTTCTCATTTTTCTTCTTTTATTAGATTAAATGCTCCAATGATTTTAAATAATGGTTGGACTAAGCCGCTTTGCGGGGGATTTTGGATTTTTGACATAAACAAGAAACAGGATTAGACTCAAATTCAAAATCTATGAAAAAAGTTTTTTATTCTTTTTTTGAATATTTATTAAAAATGAGTAAATCCACTCTCAAAAATCCTCAGTTTTCGATACTTCCAACGTTATTAAGTCATTGTTACTTAAAGAAAAAATATATTTTCAAATATCACTAACCGTCCCAAGAATAATAACCACATCGGGCTAGTCCAACATCAGGATAAGATTGTGGCTTCGCACAATCTATCCTTATTTATTAGACACTATTCTAGCTTGCGGTTGATCTACCAATACCATGTTTTTTCCTGTTTCCTTGCGGATACTCAAGATTAGCGAAAGGAAAAGGATGCACAGAATCGCTGAGAAGTGATTTTGTATATTTTGAAATATTTGAAACAAAAAACCCAAGTAGTTGATCCTTCTTGGATTTTGGATTTTCACAGGATGCATGGTATACATATAGAGATGATAGGTTGGAAAGAGTTTTCAGCCAATGACCACCTGCGTGTGGTTTTTTAGCACCCAAAGGTGTTCTGTAGTAATCATTTATTCTTTTTTCTAATTTTGCAGTCGTCATTCCAATGTATAATATACTCTCATCAGGTAGCCAAAATTCTGCTAAACGATTAACGATATCTTTCGGATTTGGACTTGCCACTCTGTCGAGTTCTATTGATGTGACTTCATGCACCCATTTATAAACTATTTCAGCGGAAATAGTCGGTTTAGTATGAATACCTAAATGTTTTTTGGGATCGTTTGTAGTTGAAACAACATAGACACCAGGATTATCATTTGATACTGGTTGCGCCCATGGAACTGGACCACTGAAACTGAGATCAGCATTTTTAAATAATTTAGAAACTGTTGTTGGCATTTAAACTCCTTTTGTTTACTAGAATACAATTTTTTTTAACCGCCTTTCAGCAAGATCCTTATAAAAGCTGTCTCTGTCACCGGATTCTTTAATAATTAAATTCAGCCATTTTCGTGTCTTTTTCCAATTTTTATTGCTCCAATATGCTTGCGCAATTTGGTACCTGAAAGCTTGTAGAGTGGGGGTCTTTGGATGCTCTTTTTCGAACATAGCGAATGTTTTAAGTAGTTGCCGCATATATTTGTTAAACGATTTTTTAATACCATGCTTACTCCCATAGCGGCCAGACTCTTTCCAACCTAGCAGTGTACGCATTTTATCTTGGTACGCTACACGAGAAGCTGCCGATTTCGGAAACTCATTAATAACCTTGTCATACCATTTTATGGAGGTTTTAACATTTGGAATCCAGCTCGAATCAATTGAAAATTTTTCATCTTTCCCTCTAGACCAAAAATCCCCATGCCGAAGATATGACAAGGCAATAGCATTTTTGATCGACACCTTGGCAGATTCACCAACGATTTCAGCAAGTTCATTTATTCTATCTTTAACCATTTTTGCGTGTTCAGAATCTGGGTACTTCTTAAGGAGTTCGCGCCACGAATCAAGAGCAACAGTAATTTTATTGTCTTCAAAGGCCATGTTGCCAAGCAAATAATAAGCTTGGGCTATACTGGTATCGTCAGATTTGCTAAAGACGACTTCAATTAGTTCAGCCTTTGCTTCTTTTGTTAACCCATGCTGATTTAGCATAATAGCCTTTTCAACGGAAGCTGCAAATAACATGGATGTAACAAACAATGACAAAACAACTGATACAGCCAACGATTTGATTTTCATGATTTCTCCATTTTTATTGTGCGATCAGACATAAACATTATTTTATTTAGCTGAAATCAGGTAAATTACACAATTTTCTCAGCTTGGATTTGTGATCATTGGATCAATGACTTTAGACATCTGCTTGACTTTTTACTGAAAATTTTCCAATATCTTTTTTCATTAGTTCAAACACACTATACGAAATATCAAACAAATACAAGGTGATCAAAACAAATATTTTTGCAAACCGGCGTTGCCACCGGCCTATCGAACTACGACTCTTTAGATTTATTCTTCTCCTTATCTCGATTAATGATCTCTTCAGCTTCTTCATAGCTATTGACAGGTATCAGTTGACCATTGCCAACAACGTAGAGACCATCGCTGCGAGATTCTATCCTTAAAGGTCCGGAAGTATCAAATTCCATCCCATCACTGAATTTTAATGTCATTTTCTTCTACATTTTTATGAGTGATTAAGTTTGATGTAAATGAACCGGCAGCACCGGCTCAATTGACTATTCTTCCACTTCTTTCTTCTTCAACTCTTCTCGAATCAATCTCGCAACAGTAATAACCTTATCAATCACATCAATAAAAAATTTCAGTTTATTCATGGTACCTCCTCACATATAATCTTCATGATTGGAATAGTTTTCAGGATGAGAATCAGCAACAGAGCCATACTTCTCTTTGAAATCGTTGTACGACAGTACCTGTTTTCAGAATGATCAGAATAGTAGATTAGAAAAAGAGTGCGGACTAATAATCCTCAGCCTTGACTAAACCAACCACCCAACACCAAGATTTGTCTCTCTCCTCAAAGCATATATACACAATGCTTCACGCAGAATTCAGCACTTGCAATTGTTGTTATATTGTTGATTGAAGAAAAGCTTCAACGTAATTATTGACGTTTTGTGGATTGTTGGGGATTGAAAAAGGGGTTTTTTTGATGTACGTAAGGAAGGTAACCATTTGAAAATAAATGGTACCCCCAGCAAGACTCGAACTTGGAGCTGAGGATTAGGAATCCACTGACATCACTGCTGATAGGATAGAAAAGCATGTGCAGTTTTCATACTGGCTGTTAACTCTTAACTCTATTTCTGTTCCAGCATTAACTTTTCAAAATTCAATCCATACTCTATCTTCTTCACAACCTCTTCCATCAACACTCTAAGTTTATACTGCTTCCCGTACCGGCCAAATGTTTCAGAATCCCCAGATGAATGCCCGACGTATTCACTGATGTAACTTTCCCCAACTCCTTTTTGCTTCAAACCGTCAATCACCGTGTGCCGAAATGAGTGGAATGTTCTATCAGGATCTTTTATCCCCACTTTTTTTCTCAGATAGGATTCATTGAACCAACGCCCAGGTTTTCTATAGAAACCATCAATTCTTAGGGTCAATTCTGGAAATAGTCTCACCACCTTCAATTTCTTTTGCTTCTGCATGAATTTAATAAAACCCAGTTCAATTAACTGGGGATGAATTGGTATCACCCTAGCAGACGCTAAATTCTTCAGCTTTTTTGGATTCTTGGAATCATTACTCTCATCGTTTATATCCATGCACCACATACCACTCTCATACTTAATATCCGCAACATGCAATTGGCATAGCTCATTAATTCGGGCACCGGTGAACAATCCCAAAAGAGGAACCCAATATCTGAATGTACTATCCTTAGTTTCCTGCAAATATAAATCAGAGTTGAAGATTTTCTTCAAATCCCCATTACTAAATGGTTTACGTTCGTCTTGAGCTTTTTTCTTGTTTTGAACTTTCAACCCTTCAAAATAGTTTTCTGGAATGAATCCATGCTTTCTAGCCCAGGACATTAAAGCAACCACAGAGGAGATGTTGTTGTTAACTGTATTGATAGCGATGGGTTTAACCTTTTCTAATTTCAAGATCTCCATGATAGACAAATCACGATATCTGGGATCTTTTCTCATGTTGGCAGGTAGTTTCAATAAGGTTCTTTTGTACTTCCGGGCTGTTGAATGGGATAATGTATCAACCGTTATATCCCCAGCAATCTCAATAAATCTGCTTATGGCTGATCTCTTGGGGCTCCAAACACCAGTGAGTTTCATTTCCTCATAGTATTCTTCAGCTACAACAGAGATTATGGGACCAGATTTGGGCTTTGGTTGAGTAGGTTGTATCGATTCCTGGACTTCATCTGTGGACTTTGTGGGGTCTTCTTCCGCTGATTCCTGAAGATTGTCCCAAGTTTTTCTCAAGGATTCTTCATTCTCCCCATTCGATTCGTGGTCATCTTCCCCATTGTTCTCATCTTCATCGGGTTCTAAGTACTTTATTCCTAGCTTCATATCAGTTATTCCGTTTGATGTAACTCCATAAAATTATAGCTATTTCTTTGTTATTTAAAATTTTTGTTTGACGATTCATGTGTCCCGGAAGTTACTGTTAGTGCGCTTACTATTGCTAGGGAATGGGCTGACGTTTTCTGGTTGGGGCGCTGAAAAAAACATTTGATAAAAAAAACATGACTGAAATTCTGATCTATTTGTTCTAAACAATACTTAAGTAATCAAATTTAACAGGTCTCCATTTAAATTGTTACGCCGATTTTACTTTGTTTACCTCACATTAACACCCCATTTAACCTGTCAAATATAATCATTTGACAAAGAAGGAAATTACTAATATTTATTTATAACGCACGTTCGAAATAAAAACTCTTTCTATTTTGAAACACAAAACCGGTTTAGTGCCGGTGCAGGATGTTTGATACATCAAAATGGTCAAAAAAATGACGCAAAATAATACACCGGAAGCATATGATGTCATTGTTGTGGGAAGTGGTCCTGGCGGAGCAACAACTGCCAAGGAACTTTCTGAAAAGGGCAAGAAGGTATTGATTCTTGAAAGGGGGCCGGATGTAAAGCTCAATGGGACTCTCAGCCAGTACATCAAGTATCAGTTAGTTCCATTTAAG
>Ga0307989_1001079_pt1 | contig 15481 bp, 9 predicted proteins | sample EllFjometagen185_FD_203164 | JGI IMG/M metagenome (GOLD analysis project Ga0307989, IMG submission 203164) | Marine microbial communities from Ellis Fjord, Antarctic Ocean - #185 | ecosystem: Environmental > Aquatic > Marine > Unclassified | place: Southern Ocean | collected 2014-10-08
ATCTTCAGGTTTATCCTGGAGATCTTTAAGATCCCCGAGACAAGCTCGAGGATGACATAGTGGGGTGCTCGAGGATGACATAGTGGGGTGCTCGAGGATGACATAGTGGGGTGCTCGAGGATGACATAGTGGGGTGCTCGAGGATGACATAGTGGTGTTTTTCTAAATGTCACTTCGTTTATTAAGAAAAAGTAATTGAAGATGACATAAGGGTTTTTTATAGAAAGGGTTTCTAAATTCTTTCTTGTAGGAATCTGTTTCAAATCAAAACAAAAAATCTTGTTTACTTTTCTAAAAAACTGAGAAACTGTTTAATTATAGTACAATCTAAATATTTCTTTATATTTATGTTTAAAAAAGCTTGATCTAGTATTTTTATTATGATATTTCTGGATTAAATTATTTTATAAAAAGAGTTATAGGTATTTCATTTCATGTTTTAATTCTTTTTTCGAGATAAATATATTACTGAGGCAGCGTTATTATGAGAGAAACTTAATAATAAATATGATAGTTAAAAATAACTTAGTAAGTATAGGATTTTTAAAAGCAAAAGAAGTTGTATTATCCTATTTTTTATGTTTTTGCCTGATCTTTTCCCAGTTCTTTTTTTATTCTGGTTTATATAATGTTATATTATCAAACAAAGCATTTGCTTATTCGCAGGTGGTGGTTGGTGTAACTCCCGATGGTTCAACAAATACTACAACAGATAAAGCACAAAATGGAACTCCTGTAGTAAATATTGCTGCTCCTAATAATTCTGGTTTGTCTCATAATAAATACACAGATTATAATGTGACTAGTCAGAATTTGATTTTGAATAATTCTATTGAAATAGGAGTTTCTCAATCAGGTGGTGTATTATATAAAAATCCTAATTTTAATGATAAAGCTGCTTCAACAATTTTAAATGAAATTACTAGTAATCGGTTATCTAGATTAGAAGGTTATACAGAAGTTTTTGGACAAAGAGCAAATGTCATAGTAGCTAATCCAAATGGTATTTATACAAAAGGTGCTGGTTTTATAAACACAGATAAATTGTTGTTAGTTACAGGTAAGCCTAATTTGTCAAATGATTCAAATTATAATGGAGAATATGGTAATGTAAAAGATTTTGATATTTCTTCAAAAGGAGTAATTGTTATTGAGGGTAGGGATATTAAAGATAATTCAAATAAAGTTGTTGTTCAAAATTTAGGATTAGACGCAAGCACTACAACTTATACAGATTTAATTTCAAGAGTAGTTAAAGTAAGAGGTGATATCTATTCTAATGGTTTAGATATTAAAACTGGTAATAATAAATATGATGTAGAAACAAAAACAGTTTCATCAATAGCAGAAAATACAAGATTAGAAGATGTAAAAATTTCTGTTGATGCTTCCGAATTAGGAAGTATGTATGCTGGTAGGATTAGTATTGTTGCAACAGAAGATGGATTTGGTGTAAAAACAATGAGTAATCTTGTGGCAGATGTTAATGACATTGAAATAACAGCAAATGGTGATATTGAGTTTCATAATTTAAGTGCTGCTAGAGATGTGAGGGTGGTTGCCGGAGATTCTCTTTCTGTTGTTGTGAGCGAAGCGAAGCAGTCTAATAGTATGATTTCAACAACTTCACAAAGTAAAGTATATGCTGGAAATGATATTGAAATGAATGCAGGTAATATAAAGTTAAATGGAGAATATGTTTATGCAGAAAATGATTTAAATGTTGAGGTAAATACAGTAACAAATAATACTCAACTTTTTATTCAAAATGATATAAATATTAATTCTCAAGAAATTATTAACAATAATACAATTGAAGCTATTCAAGATATAAATGTTAATACAGGTTCTTTAGAAAATAATTTTACAATAAATGTTGGACAAAATTTAAATATTAAATCAGATAGTTTGATAAATAATAAACTATTGTATTCAGCACAAAATTTAAGTGTAACTTTGAATGATTTGAGTAATAACGGAATTATTTATTCAGAAAATAATACTGATATTCAAATAAATGAATTGAATAATAAAGGAACAATTCAAGCACAAAATCAATTAAATATAAATTCTTTTGAAATAAGTAATTCAGGTACAATGACAGGTGTGAGTCATTTCTTGCTTGCTGCAAATATATTGAATAATTTAGAAAAAGGACAGATTGTTTCAAATGAATTGGTTTTGGATGCTGATAATATAAATAATGAAGGAGTAATTTATTCAGTAAAAAATTTAGATTTAGAATTAGAAAGTTTAAAAAATTCTGGAACTTTATCTTCTGAGAATAGTTTGATTATAAAAACAAATGCTTTAAATAATTCCGGTGAGATTGTTGCAAGTGATTTAGAAATTAAATGGATCCTGAAACAAGTTCAGGATGACATAGCGGTGGTTCAGGATGACATAGCGGTGGTTCAGGATGACATAGCGGTGGTTCAGGATGACATAGCGGTGGTTCAGGATGACATAGCGGTGGTTCAGGATGACATAGCGGTGGTTCAGGATGATGAGGGAAGTGTTTTAGAGTTTGTGTTAAACAACTCTGGAATAATTCAATCAGCGAATAATCTCAATATAAATACAAAAGGAGAATTGAACAATATAGGAACAATTCTTGCTTATAATTATTTTAATATTCTGGCAAAAGTATTGAATAATGAAAATGGTTTTATTCAAAGTGGTGCTGAGGATTTTCTTTCTGTCATTGCGAGCGAAGCGAAGCAATCTAATACAATCATAATTCAAGAATCTTTGAACAATAATAACGGAACAATAATTTCTTTTGAAAAAGATTTAAATATAAATGTTGCTACTAATCTAAATAATCAAAAAGGTCTTATTTATTCCAACGGTGATTTAGTTTTAAATGCCAATTCAATTTTTAACAATATAACAGATTCTAAAATTTATTCTCTTGGTGGTTCGATGATTGATGCGAATGATTTTGATAATAGCAATAATGGTTATGTTTATTCTGGAAAGGATTTGATTGTAAATAATCTTAATAATAATTCTGGTTTACTTGAGTCATATGGAAATATTTCTATTATAAATAATTTGAATATTTTAGATAATACTAGTGGTAGAATAGTTGCTTTTGATGAAGATTCAGAAATTTCGATTCTTACAAATAAAAATATTTTAAATACAAATGGACAATTTTTGTCCATGGGAAATATAAGCTTTGATATTAAAGATTATTTTGTAGTAAGAGGCAAGATTCATGCTTATAATGATATTTTAATAAAAACCAATGGTGTTTATGCTGCTGATTCTAGTAATATTCAAGCCGGTGGGAGCGTGAATTTTATAGCAGATGGTTATTTTTATAATTCAAAGAAAGCCCTGCTTTTGGCAAATGATAATATTAATGTAAAGACTAAAAATACAATTACAAATGCAGGATTAATTTCAAGCGGAAAAAATATTACACTGGATTCGGGTGATGGTATTTCTAATCAAGATGGTGCAAAAATACTTGGTGGTGTAGGATCAACAAAACTTATAGCAAAAACTAACATAACAAATAAAGGTTATATAACAAGTTTAAATGAATTGGTTTTTAATACTTTGTGGGATATTCATAATTATGGACAAGTTACAGCAAAAACTAATTTGTTAACTTATTCTAGAGCAGTTTATGCTCACAAAAATTCTTTAGTATTTTCAAATGGAAATATGAAATTACATTTTAATAATTTGTTAAGAAATCAAGCTGGTGCAAATTTTGGAACAGGGTTGTATGCAAAAGGAAATATGTATTTAGGAAAGGTAAACGGTGGAAAAGCAACTGCGGTTCAAAATTATTCAAGTAGAATTCAAACTTATAATGGAAGTATTGATATAAGAGCAAAGAGTATTGCGAATAAAAGGACTAGTTTGCCTAGGCAGTTGAAACCGGTGGATTTGGGTTTTTATGGATGGACGCTTTGTCGGAGTGCATTAGGTGTTGCTAAGCATAAATTTAGATATAATTATGTAGGAACTGCATCAGAAGAAGCTAAAATAATTTCTGGTAATAGTTTATATGTTGATTCAATTACTTTAACAAATGATTCATCTTCTTTATTAGCTAGAAAAAATATTTCAATAATAGGTAAACTTAATAATATTAATCATACCTATTATAAATATGATAGAATGCAGCATTATACAGGGAATAATTTAAAATATCCTTTTAGTCGTAATGATTATTATACTTCTCCAGTAAAAAAATTAAAATTAGTATCTAAAAAACAAGCGTATACAAACGCAGGTAGAGCGAACTTAAACAAATCGATTTCTAGAACTTCTGCAGAAATATCAAATCCTCTTCAAACAGGGATTATAAATCCTTTAGATTTTGTTGATTTGCCAGAAGGTGAGTATGGAATGTTTAAAATGTCTAAATCAAAATTAAGTGTGGATGATTTGAAAGATAAAGTTGTAATTGCAAATCAAACTTTGAATTTAAATCAAATTAATGTTTTTAATCCAGATCAAAAATATTTAATTGAAACAAATATTGCGTTTATTGATGTGGATGCGTTTAAAGGGGGATTGTATTTTTTAACTAGATTAGGAATTAAACCCAATGATAATAGTTCATCTAAACATTTAGAACAGGTTAATGAAATATTAGAAAGTGAAGAAACAGTGTTTTTAGGTGATGCTTATTATGAACATCAGCTTATAAAAAATACAATTAATTATCTTACTTTTGGGAATGATGTTTTGAATCGAAAACATAAAGATTTAGACGAACAAATAAACGCTCTTTATGAAAGTGCTTTTGTAACATCAAATAAATTAGATTTAGAAGTAGGAAAAGAATTATCCGAAGAACAAACCAATGATTTAGAAGAAGATATTGTATGGTATGTTTATGAAGAAGTTGAGGGAAAAACAGTTCTAGTTCCAAAATTATTTTTAGCTGAGGAAACTAGAAATGATCTTAAGCAAAAGCAATTGGATAACGTCGGAGCAGTAATAGCTGCGGATAATATAGATTTGTTTATGGATGGAGATCTGTATAATCAAGGTTCTATTGTTGCTAGAGATAGTCTCAGAATACAGGCAAACAATATTTTCAATTCAAATCCTTTATCAGAATATTCCAAGTCTTTTTCCAGTTTAATTTCTGCAGGTGGTATTGCTGAGATTTTAGTTAATGACAGTATTTTAAATTCTAATAATTCTGTAATAAAATCAGGCGAATTTTTATCGATGATTGCAGGAAGAGATATTTCAAATTTAACAGATTCAGTAATTTCCACTGGAAGGGGTTATTCAAATATTGTGGCTGGAAATAAAATTTTAAATGAGAATTCATCTGTAACTTCAAGTGATATTGTGGCCTTAAGAGCTGGTAAACAAATTATGAATATAGATTCTGTTCTTAGATCTAAAAATGCTTTTATATTATCAACTGATTTAAATCCTGTTGTTGAGGCATTGTCTAGTAATGATATTGAGTTGATGGGGGATCCCCGAGACAAGCTCGAGGATGACATAATGGGGGCTGAGGATGACATAATGGGGGCTGAGGATGACATAATGGGGGCTGAGGATGACATAATGGGGGCTGAGGATGACATAATGGGGGCTGAGGATGACATAATGGGGGCTGGAGTCTATTCCGCTCTTTCAAATCCTCAAACCAGAACAGTAATTAATAATACTTTGCGTACAGTTTTAAGAGCAGTACAGGATGATGATACTCAAGATCAAAACATTACAAACTTAAATACAGATATTGTAAGTGAAGGTGATATTATAATGAGTACTTCGGATAAAATTATAAACGATTCTTTAATTTCCGCTGGAAATGATGTTTCAATAACTGCAGACGCTTTAATAAATAATGAAACCATTCAAGCTGGAAATGATTTATCAATTGATGTAGATAATGACATTATAAATTATAATATTATTAGAGCCGAAAATGATATTACTTTATCTGCTGGTTGGGATATAATTTTAGAATCGCAAAAACAAAACAATTCTCAATTAGGTGGTTATTATGAAACTCTTTCAAATAGATCACAGGTTATTTCAAGTAATGGAAGTGTAATTTTAAATGCAGATAATGATGTAAATATAATTGGCGCTAATATAGATGCAGCTGAAGATATAAATATAACTGCTGGCAATGATGTAAATTTAGAAGCATTAAAACTTACAAACTATCAATTGCTAATTGGTAAACATGGTTTTGTGTACAACAATACAGAATCTGCTGTGGATTCAAATTTAACTTCTTCAAATGGTTCTGTAAATGTAACTGCAAATGCAGGTGAAATTGATTTAGCTTCAACTTATTTAGTTGTTAAAAATAATATTAATTTAATTGCTAAAAAAGATATAACAATTACAACAACACAATTGAATAATTCTCGAGTTGTTTCTGATGGAAAGTTTTTTGCGAAGTCAGATATTTTGTCAAATAATAAATCATATTTAACTGCACAGACAGGAGATATAAATATTAATTCTGGCGTTATTATTGCGAACGAAGCGCAGCAATCTATTTCAAATGTTAATGTTCTTGGTTCTGAGTTAGTTGCGAATGATGACATTAGTATAATTGCAAAAGATAATGTAAATATTGTAAGTGTTTTGGATACAGTTCGTCATCAAGGTTCTTATAAAAGTTCTGATGTAAAAATTATAACAGATAATTCAACAGTTAGAAATGTTAAGTCACAATTAACCGCAAGTGGTGATTTAAGTATTAGTTCAGGTGATAATACAAATATAATTGCCTCTGATTTAAGTGGGAATAATGGTCAAATAATTACAGGTAGATATCTTGATTCAGAAGGGGATGTTCAAACTAATTTTGATGCTCGATTGAATATAATAAATGGAACTGATGTTGATTATAGTTATTTGCAACATACTAAAACAAAACAAGATTATACAGCAATGGCAGCAGCAATTGCTGTTGCAGCTGCTACAGGAGGTGCTGGTGCTGTAGCTTTGGGTGCAACTGGTGGAGCAGTAACAGGTGCCGCAGTTGCAGGAGGAGTTGGTGGAGGAATTGTTGGAAGTGGTGCTCAAAATGGTAAATCAATAACAATAGCTAATTATGATGAAACCATAATAGAAAGCGAATTAGATTTTGGGAATAATTTAACTACGATGTCGGCAGGAGATACAAATATTATATCATCAAATTTATTAGTAGATAATGATATGAATATTTTGACAGGAAAAACTTTAGATAAAGATAGTAATTTGATAAGTGTAAATGATAATGCAAATCTTAATATTGGGACTGCCGTAGAAAGACATGATACTTATACATATGCTCAAAAAATTAATACAGATTGGGCAGGAACAATGAGTGGTGCTGTAGTTGCAGGAGGAATGGCCGCAGTAACTGGAGCTGTAGCTTCTAAGGTAGCAGGAATGGCTGCTACTGGTATGGGTGCCACAGGAGGAACAATTACTGCTGCACAAAATGTGGGTTGGGTTGTGGGTGCTGGTGTCGGTGCAGTTGTTGGTGGTTCAGGTGGTAAAGAAATTGCAGCAGAAGAAAAATCTATTGAACAAAATACTTTGCAAGCGCAATTAGAAAAATCAGAAATAACTACTGAACAAAATTTAAATTTATTAAGTGCTAATGATTTAAATATTACAGCATCAAATATTACTACTGGAAATGATGCATCGATTGTAGCCATAAATGGAGAAATAAATATTCAATCAGGTATAGAATCAGAGACTGAAATACAAGTTACTACAAACAGGGATTTTAATACAATAAAATATGGACAAACTAGATCAAGTCTTGGTGCTGATATGATTGCTTCTCAGAATCAAAATAAACAACATCAAATAATTCTTACTCAGAAACAATCAAATATAACTTCAGTGAATGACTTAACAATTCAGTCTAAAGAAGATGCTAATATTTTAGGTTCTAATCTAATTGCTCAAAATGATATTAATGTAACGAGTCAAGAGGGTGATGTTAATGTTTTGAGTCAAGAACAAGTTCAAACAATTTTAGAACAAGATAAAAAAATTAAAGAAACTATTGGTGCTCATTTGAGTAATAAATTTATAGAACATGCTTATACTGCAAAAGAAACATCAGATAATTATTCAAATGATAAAGAAGGAAATACTAATGCATTAGCAAATACTGCGACTGCTGCAATAGATATAGCGTTGACATGGGGTTCAGCTGGATTTGCATCAGACGTTAGTATTACTCGTGATTCTACAAAAATAAATACCCATACTCAAGCAACTACAAATCAAGCTTCAAATATTTTAACACAACAAGGAGATATAAATTTAACAAGTAGTCAGGAAGATATTAATATAACAGGAAGTAATTTAATTTCTAATAATGGAGATATAAATTTAGTTGCGAGTAATGATATAAATATTCAAGCTTCAAAAGATTCAACAACTAAAGTATCTTCTACAAATCAAGATTCTGAAAAAATTGGAATGTCGCCAGTTTCTACTTCAGTACTTCTTAATTTATTAATGGGTACAAATTATTCAAAAACAGATTCTGATTCTTTTTCAAATTCAGAGACTTATAATAATTCAACCGTAACAGCAAACAATGGAGCGGTAAATACAGATTCAGGTAATGATACAACAATGAAAGGTGTAAATATAAATGCTAAAGATGTTGAAGTGAATGTTGGAAATGATTTATTAGTTGCGTCTCTTCAAGATTCTTCAATTAGTCGTTCAAAAACAGATTCAGAAAGTTTTGGATTAACTCAATATTCAGAAACAGATGCGGAATCTAAAACAAGTAGAAATTGGGTTGGTGATCAAACAACAATTATTGGAAGTGATGGTGTGAATATAACTGTGGGGGATAATACTCATATTAAGGGTGCGGTGATTGCTAATGCTGAAGTCATTGCGAGAAATGATAGTGACGCGGCGGCAATAGTGTCATTGCGAGGAGCCGAAGGTGACGCGGCAATCTACAAAGACAAACAAAACCTAACTCTAACCACAAAAACCCTAACTTACGAAGACATACTCGATCATGATATTGCAACAGATAAATCAAGATCAATAGACATAGGAATAAACAAAGTTGGTTTAGGTTTAATGACAGATGGACATGAAATGACTGGTGTTACAAAATCAACATTAGGACAAGGAACGATAAATATTGCAAACACAGACGAAAGTAGTAATTTAAATAATATGAATAGAGATTTAAATAATACACAAGAAGTAACAAGTTATACTAAAACTGGTGGCTATGATTTTGAAGCATCAGTAAATCCTATGTCAGTTAAAAACTTTGCAGATAAAGTTAATGAACAAAAACAAATTGCAAACGATAATGGTAAGGACGGATCTTTGGGAAAGGCGTTAAAGAAAGCCGTAAAAGAGCACAATGCAGAGCAGGGTGTTGAGCTTAGGGAGGGTGTGGAGAGGGCTTACAAGGTTAGTCCTATGGGTGTAAGTGATGCAATAGAGAATTATACTGGTCATGAAATGACTTGGAAGAAGGGTGGGAGTGCGGTTTATAAGGAAAAAGATGAAAATAAAAGTGTATACAGTAGTATAAATTTTAAAGCTAATAATATTGGAAACGCAAATACAGCAGGAAAAGATAATAAAAATAAAGCAGGAAAAAAAGTTAACTATATTGGATTTTTGAACCGCTTATTATCCACAAGTGAAGGTAGTTATATGTCAACAACACTAAATTATATACCTGGTTTCAACAATATGTCTATAGGTCATGACAAAATAACTGATAAAGGTATAATGAGTAAAACCGGACCTTTACAATTAAGTATTATTCCAGCCATTGCAATTAACTACTATGGATTAATTGGTAAAACAATAAAAAATACTCGTGAACAACAAAAACAAAATGATATATTCATTGAAACAAGCGAATAAATTAATAACAAACTTTTCTTTACTTTTACTCTTATCAAGCTGTGTTGTTTTTGGTAAAAGTAATTTTTATGTTCCTAAAAATAGAGATTATTTAAAAAAACCTCTTGTTAGAAATACTATATACTATACAGAGTTTCCATTTACGAAAAACACACACATATATATTGAATTGCCTATGAAAATTGGTGATGGTAAAACATTTGAAATTATGTTTCCTCCTCTAATGTGGTGGAGAAATAATATTAAATTAAAAGAAAATGATCTTTCTTTTACAATTGAAATCTATAATAAAAAATCTTCTTTAACAGAAGAAGAAATAAAGAGTATGGTATTTAAGCTAAAAACAGATAATGGAAAAACATATTCTTCAAAACTAAAAATATACAATCGATGGACTCAATTTACAAAAAAAGAGAATTACGAAATAAAAAGCTATTATTTCACATTTCCAGTAAAGATAAAAGATATAAAAGAAGGAACTTTAATTATTAAATATAATGGAATTATAAAAGAGTTACCTTTTGAACGTGAAATGTTATGGTACGATGGAAACTTTTAATTAATAAAAATAAAATTAATAAAAATGATAACAAGTAAAAATAAAATGTTTTTAAAAATTATTATTTTATTTTGTATTTTTAAATTTATTACTACTTTTAAAGGTATATTTAGTGAAACTATTGATACCGTAATTTTTCTAGTTCAAGGTAGTATAATGGTGCTATCTTAGGTTTAATATATAGTAACCTTATTAAAAATTGTAAAAAAAATAAAAATAATAAGTAATCAAAATTTTTAAAAACCTATTTAACGGCTTCTCTATTTATATCCCCAGCCTTTTCCATGGAATAATCCACACTTTCTTTCAAGCTTTCAACTTCGATTAAAAGTTTATTTAAAAGTGTTTTTTTAATTTGTGTTGAATATTTTCCTTGTTCAATTAAGTCCAAAGTATTTCCTAAAATTCTAGAAACATTTGTAATATTTTGATGTAGATAAAATATTCTATCGTTTATAATTTCTTGCATTTTGTTTTTTAAAGTTTGTTTGACTAATTTATGTTATTGCTTCTATCTTTATCGTTTCCACATTGACCCTTGTTATTCTCGAACTTGTTCGGGGATCCAGTGTTTCCTTATTATTCCTGGATTCCCAGCAAAGCTGAGAATGATAAAAGAAGACAAAAATATTTTGCAACCACATTCTAATTAAAACCTCAATTGACAACAATGTCTAATTGTTTATATTTACAAGTATAACAATTATAAATTGCTATGAAATTAGAAAAGTTTTATTACAAAAAAAGTAGAATCAATCAATTACGTGGATTTTGCAATACTGTACAAGAAAATTGCTCAGCCAGACAAGCGGCTTTAAAACTCAACATTGAACCTGCAACCGTAACCTTACAAATACGATCTTTAGAGGAAAGCCTGGGTATACAACTGTTTGAAAGAACAAAAAATCACAGATTGAAACTTTCAAAAGAGGGTTTTTTATTTTATAAAATGGCAATCTTGCAATTACAAAGTGTTGATAGTTTGTTTGAAAGTTTCCATTCAGAATTGAGAAAAGAGAATGATAATAGTTTGACGATTGCGGGACATTATACAGCTTTATCAAATATATTGCCCGAATACATAAAAAAATTATTAAATAAAAAAGAATTTAAGAATCTAAAAATTAAATTAATAAACATAGATAAACAAAACGCATTAACGAGATTAAAAAAGGATGAAATTGATTTTGCTTTTTATCCCTCTGTTCAGAATAACTCTTTTCTGGTAGAAATAGAAAAAGAAAATATATTTAAATTTAAAAATTGTATTTTTGTTAATAAAAATCATCCTTTAGCGAATAAAAAATATATTACTAAAGAAGATATTTCAAAATATGAATACTTGTTATCTGATAGTTACACATTCTATGATCCAAGATTAGTATTGGATTTTAAACCAAGTAATATTACTTTTGAGAATATAAAAAGCGATACAATTATAGGTTTGGTTGAAGAAAACATAGCGATAGGTGGGGGTAATGAATTCTTTTTAAGAAAAAATAGTAACAATAAAAAAGTTATTATAAAAAACGTTGAGCATCTATTACCTAAAATGTATTACTCTTTATTTACCCTTAAGAACAAACAACACAAAGAAAGTGTTTCTTTTTTAATAGATGAGTTGAGGAAAGATAAAGACGTTTAAAAACCTCTTGTCATTCCCGCAAAAATAAGAATCCAGTTTATAATTTTTTGTATGGATCCTGAAACAAGTTCAGGATGATATAGATATTCTTTTTTCTTTAAATAAAATGAAAGGCATTTCACAGAATTTGCGTGATTTATTATTCATATTATTTCATTGTAATACACTTCAGTAATATATTGTAGACTATTTTTGAATTATGTAATAGAATAGGACAGTTATTATTTTAGTTATAAAAATCATTTAAATTTAAAAAATATATATAAATACAACAAAGAAATTATTGATATGGAGGGTATGACAAAGAAGATAAAAGATATTATTAAAAGAAATAATGGGTATATTGTTAAAGATATAAAAATATTAAATGAAACATATTGTGTTAAAGCTCTTTCTAACGATCAATGGTCGCTCAATGCTATATCTGAATTATATGGTGATTATTATTTAAATTCATCAATGGTTTCTATAACGGAAATGAATAAGAAGGGTTATCAGAATAAATTAGATTCTATTGTTAAGAGAAATAAAAAAGATGGCTTTACATATTGGAGTATTTGTGAACAGAACAATGATAAAGCTATTGGTTTATATGGGTTTAAAAGAATAAAAAATTCAAAAGAAAAAGAATTAGAACTTACTTTTATGTGTAAAATAAAAGATATAATAAAACCTTTGAGTGAGATTATGATAAAATTTTTATTTGAAAATTTTAATATAACTCAATTAAAGGCACATAGTTTATCGTATAATCAAGCGGCTCAAATTATTGCGAAACAAATTGGTATGATGGATTGTGGTATTAGTAATACTAATGATGGTTATATAAGAGATTCTTATTTAATAGAGTTCGTTCTTAGTAGAAATAAATATAACGAAATCAAAAAAATAAATAAAGGAAAATACAAGCTTTTAAAATTTCCAAAACAGATGAAGCCAAATATTATTCATAGTTATTCTAGATATTTATATCAAGCAATACAGGAATTTAAAATAAATAAAGACACTAGCAGATTGCAGTATTGTAAAAAATTTTATAAATATAAAAAAACAAAATATCCATTGATTTGTAAAAAAGAAGAAAATAATAAATACATTATTTTAAATTAGTATCTCTTCCTAATTCTTTTATAAAAAATAGCATACTTCCTTTTTGTTTTTTATTTTTTAAAGTAAATAATGAATAAAACATTTTTGGAAATAGGTGGTCAATATTTTTAGATATAATATAATCATTAAAATCATATTCATTTGCATATAATTCTCCGCACATTCCCATTGCAATATTTTGTTTTATTAAACCCAAAACTATGTGACTATTGCTATTTTCAAATTTTATATTTCCTGTTTTAAATTCCATTCTGCCTCTTGGATCATAAAAAGGATATTTATCCAATACAAAACATTCATATTTTTCTATGTCTTCTTTTGATAATATCTTTTTTTTTGAAAGAGGATGATCTTTATGCATAAAGACAGCATTACTTAGTCTGAATATATTTTGTTTTTCTACTTCTATAGGAGTGTCATTTTCATCCGTAGAAGGGAAAAAAGCAAAATCAATTTGATTGTTTATTAATCTTTTTAGAGCTTCTTGTTTGCCAATATTACAAAGAATTATTTCTGTTTTTTTAAATTTTTCTTCTTTAGAAAATCTTTTAATATATTCAGGTAATATATAAGCTAATGAAGTATAATACCCAGCTATCCTCAACGTATTCTCATTCTTCTCTTTCAATTTAGCATTAAAGCTTTCAAACAAACCATCTACTCCTTGTAACTGTACTATAGCCATTTCATAAAACAATTGACCTTTCTCTGTTATTTCTAACCTATGATTCGCTGTTCTTTTGAAAAGTTGTATAGCTAAATCAGTTTCTAAAGAACGAATTTGCATTGTTATTGTTGCTGGTTCAACGCCGACTTTTTGTGCTGCTCCTCTTACAGATCCTTCTTGTACAGTATAACAAAAACCTTTTAATTGATTCAGTCTACTTTTTTTATAATAAAATCTTTCCATTTTGTGTTTAGTTTAAATTGTTTAATATACAGTTGTGTTAAACATAAATGATTGGTATAAAGAAATCAACTATGTTCTAATCTAATATAGAGGAAACATATAAATGTATTATAACAGTACACATATGATACAATTTTAAAAAATATAGGTTTTAGGGGGTAGTTATTATGTTTCATATTAAGACAACTAAGTTTTTTATAAATTCTTTGAGTATTCTAATTTTGGGTATATTTAGAAAGAGTAGCAGTTTTAAAATAAAGAAATCAGTAAATGATAATGTTAAGAAAATACAATATCCTCATGAACGATTACCAAATTGTGAAAATCTATCAAAAGAACAAGTAGTTCAATTATTGAAAGATATTAATTTACACAAACAACAAGTATTAGAAGATAACGAAAGATTGAGAAACGAGCTTTTTAAGAAAGAGTGTAAAGTTTATTTAGAAAATAAAAAGAAGAAGAATTAGATGGATCCCCGAGACAAGCTCGAGGATGACATAGTAGGGTGCTCGAGGATGACATAGTGGGGTGCTCGAGGATGACATAGTGGGGTGCTCGAAGATGACATAGTGGGGTGCTCGAGGATGACATCTTTTTTTTGTCATCCTCAATTACTTTTTCTTAATGAACGAAGTAAAATTTAGAAAAAGTTATTGGGGATCTATTGTACATTATTAATAAATAAAATAAAAAAAGAGGAAATAAATTATGACTTATCCATATATTTTTAGTGATAAAGATAACAACCAACAAGGAGTTAAAATGAAAATATCAAAAGCAGAAAAGCAGATCCTTGTTAATGCAATTCAAAATAATAGAGGAATGGTTTATCCTTTGCCGCAAGAAATAGAAGAAAAGGCATTGTTAAGTAAATTTTCATTAAATGATATTTTAAGAAGTCTTTATAAAAAGAAGTTAATTGAACTTATGAGGAATCATAGTTTTTTTAAAGTCACTTCGGATGTTGAGTTATTAAAAGAAGTTCTTATTGAGGAGTGATAAAAAAAGGTTTTGTTCGCAATGAAACAGTGTGTTGTATGAGGTTGCCACGCATTTCTAAGAAATGCTCGCAATGACATAAAGGGAGATTGCCGCGTCGCACTTCGTGCTCCTCGCAATGACAATATTTCCGCGCTTCGTTCGCGATGATAAAAGAAGGTTTTGTTCGTGATGATAAAAGAAGGTTTTGTTTTTTAAATTTAGTTTAAAAAACATTTTTTTAACAAAAAATTAAAAAAAGTATGAAAGAAGTAGTAGAAAATAGAATAGATGATTTATATAAACATGTAACTAATGCGTCCAGAGTGTTGTTTAATTGTATAGAGTTAATTCAAAGTATAGAATGTTCACAGGAAATTAAAAAATCATTTTT
>Ga0307989_1001080_pt1 | contig 15459 bp, 32 predicted proteins | sample EllFjometagen185_FD_203164 | JGI IMG/M metagenome (GOLD analysis project Ga0307989, IMG submission 203164) | Marine microbial communities from Ellis Fjord, Antarctic Ocean - #185 | ecosystem: Environmental > Aquatic > Marine > Unclassified | place: Southern Ocean | collected 2014-10-08
ACGTAAAAGAAATGGAAAATCATTGATTTACCAACTTCGAAGAATGAGTAATAAAGATAGTATAGGCTCACTGCTGAATGGTACATTAGTTTATAAATTGAGTAATGGTAACTATTATTCTAGAGGTAGAGACAGAGTAAGTCGTGTCTATAAAGTTACATGTCCAACTTGCAGTTCTGGTAATTGGAGATTCGCAGCAACTACTCGTTTAATTGATAATCAGAATGTAAATGAGGACGGTTTAGTAATATATGGATGTATTAGTTGTGGAAGACGTACAGGCACAGACGCAGCAAAGTTTGCATCTGAACGTTTTCGCAACATAAAAGCACGTCATCTAGCCTTTGGTGATTATACACACAAGCTCACTAGGCCACTTATCGGTCACGGTACCGCTGTAGCTTTAGGTGGTGAAAATGTAGGTATCGAGTTACATAGACTTGCAGAGTACAACGAACACTTCAAGACTATTCGTATCTATGATTTTACAGCTGAAGATAAGTTAGCCGCTAATATCAAACAACAAGTGGAGGTGTGCAACTTAACTTCAATCGAGCGTACATACGTCTACAATCGTGCTGATATGTTCATGGCTGATACAGATATGGTATTGGATAATGATCTAGTGTTCGCTAGCATCGACACCCAGCGTCAGATGACCGAGGAACTCATTTATGATGTAAGTCAGTATCTCTTAGCTCATGGTAGTGACGACAAACCATTGTCTTTCTTGTTGAATACAGTTAATCGTTCACGTAAGAAAGGTAAAGGCATGGCTCCTGTACGTTCGGACAGAGGCTGGGCTCGTTTACTACAACAATTAACCGATAACGGCTATGAAGTCCAATTGGATCTTGGCCGTACAACCTATAACCGGGGTAAAGACAATGGATCTGGTAATGGTATGAACCTATACGGTGCCACTGTTATCCCAAGAGTACGAGGAAACTAATATGGCATTGAATAAAAGGGGTGGTGATATGTATGCATTCATCACCCATACCTGGAACGTAGTACGTGGCCGTTGTGTACATAATTGTACCTATTGTTACATGCATAAAATCTGGGATTGGAAGAATACCGATGATGAGTTGCGAATAGCAACTGCTGAATTAGATCTCAACCTAGGTGTAGATAAATTCATCTTTGTTGGGTCTAGTACTGATATGTTCGCGAAGAATGTACCAATAGATTGGATTAAACGTACATTGGCTGCTTGTGTTAAACATGCAAATAATAAGTATTTGTTTCAATCCAAAAACCCAGCTGTGTTTACAGCTCCTGACTTAAAGTTTCCATCTGATTCTGTGTTTGTCACTACTATTGAGACAAATAGAGATCAAGTTGATATCTCTGATACACCAAGCCCACGGGAGCGTGCAATACAATTGCGTAAAGTACGCGGACGTAGGATGGTTAATATAGAACCTATTATGGATTTTGATCTAGATGAATTAGTTAAACTCATCATGATTGCAGATCCAGAGTGGATTACTATAGGGGCGGACAGCATGCGTAAGGATCTTCCAGAACCTTCACCAATGAAAGTACAAAGTCTTATCAAAACGTTACGCGGTAAAGATTATCAAGTACGTTTCGCTAAGAATCTGAATAGATTACTGTAATATATTAGATCAACGACGAGGAGTGGGATGACGTTCGTCCGGTAGTCACTTGTTGCTTGCAACATGACAAAGGAGATGTACGTGGGAAAGCTGAGTACCATGTATGTCGTGTAGTTGTTGATCATTATTAAACAAGGAGTAAGATATAATGAATGAGCTGGAACAGCATATCAAATTGGGTAACATCATTCATTGGAGCCTCAGTGGGCACGAGGCCGTGGTGTTTGGAGAACAGCACAAGGCAAAGATAGTACATATCGATGAAGATGAAGAAGAATGTGGTGTTTACCCCACGTACGGCCAAGATCTTATTCCTTTCAAGGATATATACCAGATCACTGATGCTGATGGTAATACATTATGGACTGTACTTTAATATATAAATAAGCAGGAGGCAAATGCTACCAAAAAAGACCTTGATCGCTCAAGGTGGTGTATTTAGGTGTTGTATTCAATCAGTCGGCGAACAGTTATACCCAGAGGAAGGAGATATACTCAATGTTGAAATAGGCCATGAGCTCACGTGTACATTCTGTAAAAGGGAATTTAAACTCACCAGGGTAGAAGAACCTGATACAGTGAACTATGTCTGGAAACCAGTAATGGAGTAAATCTATATGTCATTCATTCAAAATAAAACAGAGGCAGTGTTGTTGTCTATCGTCATTGCCCTACTATTAGCATTCTTTACAGTACCACCTATGCTGGTACGTCCTAATGATCAAGTTGCCGCGCGAGCGGCTATACTACAAGATTCAACCGGAATGTATGCGCACAGGGGAGCTATAGTTTATAGTTAACCACATGAAAATGCCTCTTGCATTTAGTAAGGGGCATTTTATATTAAACACCCTGCCATAACAGTAGGGGTACAACGGAATGCGCCGGTAGCTCAGTCTGGATTCAGAGCAGCGGACTTCTAATCCGCAGGCCGAAGGTTCAAATCCTTCCCGGCGTGCTAACAAATTGATAAGGAGAAACAAGATGGCAAATGTAACAAGACTAAAGGTGTTACAGCCTACAGTGAGTAAACCACTGCCAACCAATGGTAGGATACTCTAGCGCCCCGGAAGCTTTGCTGGCGAAGCAACCGCCTTTTAAGCGGTTGAACTGGGTTCGATTCCCGGTCGGGGTACAATTCAAGATCAACAAATAAGATTCCCAGTGAAGCCCTACGTGGTGGAACTGTGATAATGGTGACAGAGTGGACTTCGAGATCCACTCTGTCACCTAAATTTAATAAGGAGGAAGTATGGCTGAATTCTGCAAACAATGTGTAGAAGATGTACTTGGATTACCTGGCGATAAGAATGACTTCGTCGATATCCAGACAGAAGAGACTACCAAAGCTGGCTTGTTCAGTGTTGTCATCTGTGAAGGATGTGGATTCATTCAAGTAGATCACACAGGTAGATGTGTATCAACTGATTGTTTACGTAATCATAACAAGGGGCCGGAAGAAACGGCACCTGTGTTAGAACCTGCTTAAAGTGGGGCCTGTAGCTCAGTCGGTTAGAGCAGTGAACTCATAATTCAAAGGTCGGAGGTTCAAGTCCTCCCGGGCCCACAAGGAGATACAAATGGTACCATCACGCTTAAGTAATGAACATATTAATGTATTGTCTTTAACTACATACCCAGATGTACAAAGCCAGGCTCGTCGTGATCTTTATATACTATATACCAATAAATTGAGCATCCATATAGATACTCAATCTTTAAGGGATGCAGTTAAAATACACGGACTGGATGTACATAAGTTATTATTATACTTTGTAGATTGGGAAGTTATTACTGCACTTAAATATAATAGATTTACAGGTGTTGAGTTAGGTATAGATTTAGATAAATATTCACATATAAACAACTTCTCCGCTCATTTTGATGTTTATCCGAGTATAGGAGAATGGTTTGCTGATCCGGTTCTTTTAATGGAATTATCAAAGTATGGCAGAGAACACCACGATGAAAACCGTGATGCAAATGCTAAATTACACGAAGAAGCTAAAACCAATCTAACAATGGAACCTCAAAACATGGATAAAGATTCTGCAATTTGGGCTTTATTCTATGAGTATCAATGTCATTGTATTGATGTGTTTATACGTCATGTTACAAAATATATCCGTAATTATCCACCATTACCTGGTTAATATGTACATAGCACGAGATGAAGATGAAGTAATACATATCTTCGACGGCATGCCCGAGCGTGAACAAACTGTCGTTGGTCCAGACACATTCAAGTTCTGGAACACCGAAGAAGGTGGCCGTATCATTAACTCCGCACTATTTCCCGAGATAACATGGGAAGGTGGAGTTAAACGTATAATAATAGTTGACATTGACTAAACCGTGGTTAAGTTAGTCCCACTAGTTAATATCCCAAGGAGGATAATATGTACAACAAGCTAATGCTACGACGTAAATTACAAGCGTATATTCCATCAGCTACTCACGTGACTAACCACACCAGCATGGATTACATCCAAGTTGCTAGTGTTGAGTTCGCACAGCTGGGGTACGTCTTACACCCAGATCTCGTCTCAGAATTGAGTCAGATGGAGATTACCGCCTTCCAGGCGTGGTACTTAGAATCTATCAATGTTCTTAAGGAAGCTAAGGGCGTACGCCACTATGCTCCTATGTATCCAAACTTTCCTAACCAAGTACATGAGGCCGATGAACTAGAGTTATTGGTTAATGCCATCATTCACTATGTGACTGGTGCACTTCCAATGTACGAGAAGGACGAGCGCTTACCCCTCTTCGAGGGTACTGAGATGCAGTTCATTCATGTCACTGACCCTGTTGCCATCGGTAAGATGTTTCAGATGCTCATGATGTCCGCTACTTCACTCAGTGCAGAGGATGTTGCTGATCTACAGTTCTTCCTAGGCAATGCTCCACATCCAGAGGCTGTATTTCCCGAGGCTATACCTCACAAAGAAGTACTAGCCACAGTTGCCGTCGCTCTGATGAAGAGAGACAAGGCTGTACTCGTCGAGCGTTACTTCAGTACTGCTACTGATGTACTGCGCTTGGCCGTAGCCATGAGTGGTGGTGATGTATCTCTCGCCAAGAAAGGCAAGTTCCGTAACTTTAGTCGACCTGAACGTCGCGCAATCCTGGCTCTGCTTGAGTCCTGCGGACAGATCAAGGAAGACATGTGGATCAAGCGTGGCAAGTGGCTACGCCTTGGTGAAAAGCTTCACCCCGGTGACTATCCTACGTACAGTTCAGTGAACTCTGCGTTCGATGCTATACGTAACCACAAGGTACGTACATTTAACAGTATGGTCGAGAGTGCTATCTCCTCCAGTAACGTACAACAGGTATTAAGCTTGCTTACGCAACGTCCTGGGTTGTTCGCTCGTCGTATGATGGAAGTCTTACGTATTGCCGGTGATGATGTTGAACGTGGTTTCATACTCACAGCATTCGCTGGTGTAGCTGCACAGATCAGTACACCCGTACTGCTTCAGTTGCAAGCGTACGTACAGCAGGGTCCACTTACCCACCGTGCATTCATGCCTAAGGGTCAAGTTGCCAAGTTGGATATCATTAAGAATGACCAGCTATGGCCTGCAGGTACAGACCGCTTAGATACTGTACTTAGCCAAGTACTAGCATTGAAGACCAGTAAACTCCCAGACTTGGGTAAGGTTTACCTTTCAGAGGCTATGTATAACTATGCGGTACCGCTAACACAGCGTGTTGCCTCTAAGATGTTACATACCATCGCTCGTGGTTCTGTTCTACCCATCGGTAAGAACACTATGAGATTGTTCATCTACTGGAAAGACGGTGAACAACGTACTGACTTGGATTTATCCGTCGGTATGTTCGATGAGAACTGGACGCGTATCGATTATGTGGATTATACTCACATGAGAGGTTCCGTCGTGCTCAGCGCGCATTCCGGTGATATTACCGGTGCGTCACATGGTGCAAGTGAGTTCATTGACATCGACTTGGCTTCTGCCATGGAGAAAGGGGCGAAGTATATCGTACCCAACATTCTCAATTACACCAGCACTAAGTTTGCTGATTTACCTATAGCATACATGGGCTGGATGGAGCGTACCCACGTACAGTCTGGTGAGATCTATGATCCTAAGACTGTCATCAACAAAGTTGACCTGACTGCTGATATGCGTAATGCATTTCCATTCGTGGTCACACTGTCCAAGGACGGCCACGCCCTGAAGTGGGTTGATCTATCCTTCAGTAGTAATGTGGTCTACAACAATATAACTGAGAACGGTGCTACCATTGCTGAAATCTCCGCCGCCATGGTCGAGAAGAAGTATCCCAACCTTGGTGAACTGCTTGAAGTTCACGCAACGGTACGTGGACAGCTCGTTCCTAATAAAGAGGACGCTGACATTGTGTTCGATGTGGCTGATGCGGATATGACTCCGTACGACACAGAGAGAATCATGTCTGAGTTCTTGTCATAAAGATGTTGCCATAAGCCGGGTGCAGTACACCCGCTGGCATACTAACCCCCGGAGGCCACGAAGAAGCTTCCTTCTATTAATTACCGAAAAAGCCGGGGAAACTCGGCTACTTGCTAGAACCTGCTTCTTCAATTTCCTCCAAAGTCGGCATCGGCTATATTTGAGCTTCCTTCTAATATAACAGATCCTACGGGATCATCATGACGAAAATGCTTAGATAATTACCGATGCCTTATAATTGTGCACATGACGTACCCAATGAGTTGCAACTCTACGCGGTACGTCGCCCATTAGCTCATAGGTGAGCGACATACCCGAGGGTATGGAGGGCGGTTCAAACCCGCAGTGGGCACTAACTTAAGGAGACATTCACATGAGTGACATTCGTAAAAAAGCGTTGGAGTTGTACAAGCCACCGTTCACCGCCGATGGTATGGGTGGTTACATATTTGATTCAGAGAATCAGATGGTAGCTGACGAGTCAGGCGGAACACACATCTCACAAGTACGTGGATGGGGTCGTATTGGATACCTGGAAGAGCCTGAGAAACTTCAAGATGAAGTTGGAGCTATTATTGCTGAAGCATTAAACGAATATTGGGAGAAACACAGTGAAGTTCATTAAAGCTATTAAGATTGTTTCTAATGATAAGCTCATGACTATGACTGTCATTAAGTCCGGGTGGTCTGACCCAGCTGTATTGTACATGGTAATCACTGAAGACGGCGAGTGTACTACTGTTGACACTGACATGCGGAGTAGGCAGGAACTGATTGACCTGTTTGGTGATCAGATCATTGAATTCTTGGAAGACCAGGAACCGGTGTTCTCATTGGCAGAGTTTCGTAAGTATCTTGAAACACAAGACAGTAGGGGTGATATACATCATTACTTAACTGTTGATAATATCATAAAGGCAAACTCATGAGTCATAAACTAGATTTTGAGACTGTTAAACAAGTAGTTGCCCAGATGAAGGCGGAAGAACGATTAGTCGCCGCATCGACACATAACGAAAAGAGTTTACTATTAGTAGGTGATCGCTACCTAGTAGTAGTACACGGTACTACCATTCATGGTGGTACTAGCTTGCAGATGGCTGTAAATTACTATAACAGCAATTGAGTACCGGAGGCGTGGCCGAGTTGGTTAAGGCTCCAGCTTGCTAAGCTGGTGGGCGCGTAAGCGTACGGGAGTTCGAATCTCTCCGCCTCCTCATGAATCATATGTCAATAATCATACTAAATCACCATTAACTAACTATGGAGCATAACTATGCCAATTCCAGAAGTGACAGTAGTACCAACTAAGAACTCCGATATTGTGCTGCTTAGGGGCAGACAAAACGGTAACAAATTCTTCACTAATTATACTCAGGGTGAGGATCTGGAAAAGATCAGACGCTCAGCTTTCGATGAGCTATGGTATGATATTGTTGGATTCTCTAACAATATATCACTTAGTCAGGAAGTATTTATCAATACAACCCAGTTCGAAGGGAAGTACGACAAATGAAACTAGTTACACATAATGGGCCGTTTCACGCGGACGAGGTTACGGCCATCGCATTGCTTAATGTGTGTACAGAAGAAGGTGTTAACCTTCAGAAGAATAGAGGCATGTTTTGTGCCGATCATCCACACGCTAACATCATACGTACACGTAATCCAGATACCATAGCTGAAGCTGGTATCGTAGTAGACGTTGGTGCAGTGTATGACGCAAAGTTAATGCGCTTCGATCACCACCAAGGTGATTTCCAAAGACTCGGTAGTCTAAACCATTTAAGCTCAGCTGGTATGGTTTTACAGCACCTCATGGATGAGGGAGCGCTAACCTACGAACAGGGCGATACCTTGTTCGACGCACTAATCACGGGTGTTGATTTGGTAGACAACGGTACACAGTACAATGCCAATTTCAACCAAATGAATTACAGTCAAATCATCTCACTCTTTAATCCCATCGCGGATACAGAAGAGAATGTTAATAAATTAATGGATAAGGCTATTGCGTTCGCAAGTGAGCTGATACGTAACTTGTTACGGCGTCATGACCTCAAAGAAGCGTACGGCGAAGTGGTACGTAAAGCTGTTGATGCTGCTAACCCGCACACTGACATACTAGAGTTACCTACATTTATACCAGACTATCTGCATATCATGCAGGATATAGATGCGTTCGAGAACTTCGAACGTGTTATCTGGTTCGATGCTATTCAGAATGACTGGCGCGTACGCGCTATGCCTGATGCTCCTAATAGCATGGCATTACGTATTCCGCTTGGCGACGGTGTTGGTATTCAAACACTAGTGTTTGTACACAAGAGCAGATTCATCGGCTCTACCCGTACCAAGGCTGACGCATTCTTGCTGGCTGAACATGGAAAACGTTAGTACTCCTAGACAGTTTGTACTGGGTAGTAACCTAGTACCTGGCGATACAATTAACGTATGGTGGCAGGATAGTCCAGATACCATACGTGGATTCTCTGAGAAGACCGGTAAGACTAAATTTAACACTCAACGTTTCATCTTCTTCGACAATATGTACGAAGTAGTGCTGGAAGAGACGAAGTCATACTGGGTACACTCACTCGATGATAATGATACTAGCCGCGGACTAAGTCCCGGTGATAAGATAACATCTGCTATATTCCAAGAATTAGAGGGTGTTGAACTGGCAAGTTCCTTCTTTCACGTAATGCCCAAAGATCGACACGATAATGGCGGAGGCTGGGTAGAGGAAGTGTACTTGGTTGAGTTCTTAGCACGATATCCACAAATGCTTGGTATTAAGCCGTTATCCTGGTTTATACGCAGGTATTTACTAGTAGATATGCGCGTAGAGCGCGCACATAGGGAAGAATTATGGTGAAACGAGCATATAAAATAGAGATTCGATGGTACGGCATTACAACTGGTTGTATTACTCCTTACAAGGTGAAATACACAGATGTAGTTATGTCTAGCGATGAAGCACAAGAGTTTAGACGTACAATGCAACCTATGCTGCGAGCGTCGTATAGTGTGGAAATCACAGTTATAAACCTTTAAAGGAGATATATCATGAAATCTGGACCAATGAACTTCTTTGGCTTTGCTGAGACAGTACTTGGTACATCTATTAGCGGCTTCATAGCTACACAGTTACAGATTGACAAGATGTCCGTTGATGAGATCAAGACAAAGTTAGCTGAGATGCGATCCGAAGTACATCACGATGAAGGCTTAACTCTTCAATTGACCCAAGCCCTGGTAAACAAGGGCGGTATGGCTATATATATATATGATATTGATGATATAATTAAAGTCGGTGATGAAATACGCACCAACGTCGAAAAGGAGACACCGTTATGATAGGTTACATGTTTGCTGGGATACTCGCCATGATCATCGTAGTATTACTTACGTATGAGAATACGGGTGAATTTACACTTAAGTGGAAAGGCACCGTATTAATGATAATCTTATTGCTAGGTGGTCCACTGAGCTTTGTCGCTGTGGCCATCTGGGGTCTGTTATTCCAGAAGAACTTCACGGTATTTCACATTGAAAAGGAGAAACCAGATGAAGAGAGTACTTAGTTTACTACTTATTCTTGTTAGGAATCATAGATGATAAACGAAAAGGGTAGACAACCCGATGTATTGGACCAGCTGTTAGGGTTCGCCATCGAGATGGCAGGCACCGCGCATACTGAACAATACGACAAACACGGTGTCCCGTACATTCTACACCCATTACACGTAATGCAGGCTGTGGAATCTTACGGTAGACAATACATGATTGTAGCTATACTTCATGATGTTGTCGAGGATAACGAAGACTTTACCATTGCTATGATGAAAGAGAAGTTTGGTCCAGTTATCGCTGATGCCATTGACTCCGTCACTAAACGTAAAGGTGAATCATATATTGACTTCATTAAACGTACTCATCTCAATAAGATAGGACGTGTAGTCAAAAATGCAGACATTGATCACAACATGTTAATTGATAGATTGATGTTGTTGGATCCAAAAACCAGAGCACGCTTGGTTAACAAGTACGCCGAAGGTAAGAAATACTTATAGTCTTGTGAAAGCAAGTGGAGGAGCGGCCACAGGCTGCCCCACACTGCGCAAGTGGTGGGAGATGATCGTAAGGTCGTCCCCAGGTGGAGATGACGGGAGAGGAGCCCCGAACTAGTAGCGAAGCCGCCTGTCAGCTCCGGCAGGCAAAACATTGAGGTAATTATGAGTAATGATAAAACAACAGATGTACGTATTAGACTCGTACCGTTCTTAGTACGTAAGAAATGTACACAATGTAACAAGGGTGAACTGAAACCAACAGGTGCTGTACATCTAGTACATCCACCTAGGTATCCACATGCCTGCAACCAGTCTGGTTGTGATAATGTTGAGAATTACTTTGAGAAGTTCCCAGCGATAGAGTGGATGGATGAGGGGCTTAACCTTGTTCAACTTTGAAGACTTTGATGGGAATGACTGGACTACAGTAGTTATAACTATCGCGTGTATATGCGCAGTACTAATGTGGATATAAAGGAGAAGTTATGAAGATAGAACTCAAAGGTAGCCGTACCGGTGATAGTTATCCTGAAGGCATTCGCGAATGAACCTCGTCGACAAATACGGAGGCAAACTTATAACAGTATTTCTTATTGCTATATGTGTACTCTTCGCTATTGCTACACTCGTTCCGGGTGCCACACCGTACGCGATAATTGGTGCTCTCGTGTTGATTGCCGGTGTACAGATACATGTGAAATCTCGACAACCTGCAAAACATAACTGTCCTAGTTGTGAACGACTCGGTCACAGAACTAAACCATGGGAGCTTAAGAATGGGCAAACATAAGATAATTGGACCAGATAATAAGAAGCTGGTTACGGTGGTAACTTTCAGTGGAGATGCTAAGAAAGCAGTCCGCGCCGGTAACAACCTCAAAGCGTTCGTAAGAAACCGCAAAAGTACAACAGGGCTTGCCGCTAATCAACTTGGTATCATGGAACGTGTCTGTATAGCTAAGTTCAATGGTACTGCCTACCAGTTGTTCTTTGATCCTGCTATCCTGGAAACAGAAGGACACATACTCTCACCTAATGAGGGTTGTTTGTCATTCCCGGAGAACTACGGTGACGTAGATAGACACAAGCGTATTCTCGTATCATGGGTAACCTATGATAACTTCGAACCAACTTATCACAAAGAGTGGTTCTCGGACTTCGCAGCTATTGTATTGGAACATGAAATTGATCATCTCAATGGCATCAGATGTATTGACAAGATGAAGGAGGTTAAGTTTAAACGATGAAAGAGTATGAGATAGCCCTAGATGTGACCAAGACTAAACCAAAACATATTAATGCTATGGTCGTTGCCCTGTATAATTCAGGATATGAAACATATCGGGGTATTGACGGGCAACTGTGCTTTAAGACTTATAACAAAGAAGTGACTGAAATTATACCGGTCTACTCTTAGTAGCTTCCGCCAGCCTTGCCTGACAATACAGTTCTAAAACACCTAAAGTACCGGAGTAACTATGAAGAAGAAATATGTAGTATATAATACATGGAAAACACTACAAGATGAATACAAGTATGAAGCTATTAGTTTCATAGAGGCAGAGGAAAATGTTCCCGTGCATGCAATAATCGCAGGTTTAGGCTCTCCACCGGATGAGTATGTACTTCGTACTATAAAGGAGGTTCCAAATCCTATTGACTTAGGTGTAACTGGTCTGCTAGATGTACTATGGGAACGAACATTGGATGCACGTGAATAACTATGGCTACTGGATACACAATAACACCTGGGTACTCTTCACATCATTCGATGGAAGAGGTAGAAGTAACTCTGAGGAAACATATTACCTATCTATTGTACGACCGGGATCACACGGAAGCTTTAGGTATGCAGATGTTTAATCAAGGTAGTATTTCCTTAACTCCCGCAATATACGCGGCTGGTGAATTCCTGGCACGATATGTAAGTAACTCTCCCATTAAGTGGAATCAAGGGGATGGATTATCTATCTTCTTTAGCTCTGCTGGTGGAGATCCAGAGCGTACACACACCGAGATAGCAATCAGGGCAATTATTGCTTGGTTGATGTCGATGATGCACAAAGATACCATGGATATCTCCGTGGTAGTAGGCTAATAATAGTATAACTAAATACAAAGGATGAATTATGAAAGGTTCAACACCAGCAGGTACACAAAGAATTAACCCAGATCGACAAAGACGTAAGAAACGTTGTATCGAACTGGATATTGGTATGAAGCAGTTACGTAGATTAGAACGCAAAGAACGCCAATCTGACGTTAATGCTGCATTCTATCTAGGTATGATTACAACGAAGAGAGTTAGATAATGAGTAAGTATGTTACTCCAGGAGTACTTTGGTCTCCTAGTGTGATCGCTGTAGATCGTTTATGTGCGAAGATTGATAAAATGGTAGATAAAGCCTTTATGTCTGAGAATACATCATTTCCTGCTGATAATTATGATGGTGAATTAGAAGAAAACCTTGATATCTTACGAAAGACAATTGCAAATCTACAAATGAAGTTACGGTCAGTAGAGATTGCTTATGAAGCATTACCGTCTTGTGAAACTGCAGGAACAGCACTACAAATGCAATTACATCAATTTATGGATGATTATAAAGATGATCCATTTACTTTGTATGAACAATTGCATATGTTGAACACATGTCCTGGCATCCAGACGGTGCAGGATTTCGTACACTAGATGGACAAAACAAAGATGGTGATGGTTGGGGTGATCCATTCGATCCAGTGATTTACTGGATGTATGAGATAAGTCCACCCAAGAAACCATCCCACTTACCTGTACATTAAAGGAGACTATTATGTCACGTCACGTTGTTGGATTGGATCCAAACCCAGTTACTGGTAGCAAACGTACACTTGTGTATGGTTTTGATCCGCCATTAAGTTCCTACTTTTGGCAAGAATGGGATGAAGGTATAGAAGAGAACGATGGACTAGTCGACGAAGGTGATAGTAGATTCACCGGAATGTCGAATAGTGACTTCTTTGAGAAACTCAAAGGACTCGGTAACGTACCTGAACCCCATTTGCATGCAATTGCGATGGACTTGCCTTTCTAATGGTTAAACTACAAGATATCAAGCTTGAGATTTGTCCTATATGTTTCTCTGATCAGATTAAGTTCGAGCGTCAAGCGATGCAACATGTTAATAACCAAAAAGCTAACATTCGGTGGTTAAAAGATTATTCAAGTTTCAAAGATGCACTGAAGTAATATGATGCACCGGTAGCTTAGTTGGTTAAAGCAGTGGATTCTTAATCCGAAGACCGGAGGTTCGAGCCCTCCTCGGTGTACAAGTGAGGTAATTCAGGTCAGCCCCGTGGGATACATTTATAGGATTGGACTCCTATACCTAAGTACGGTATCTGGATGCAGATAACGAGTGGATACTAAAGATTGAAGGAGTAATAAGTAATGTCTGATGCTACATACATAGTGAGGGTTTTAATGTATAAATTCAAACCAGAAGATAGTTTACCTATTTATAGTTGGATACCAAAAGATGAGTTAGAGCAGGAAGCCGCAAATCATAAACCAGGCGACGATACATTATTGAACCAAATGCATAATATGGCTAAGTTGCCGTTCGCCTTTCACCATTTAGCACAAATGCCCGATGGACATTTAGGTTATGGTGCATCTATTGGTGCAGTTCTAGCTACAAAAGGCGTAGTGGTACCTAATCTTATTGGAGTCGATATTGGGTGTGGCATGTGTGCATTACGCACTGATATTAAAGCTGTTGATTTCTCTACGGATGAATTGAAAGCCGTTATGGGAGATATACGTCAGGTTATTCCTGTTGGATTTAAGCATAATAAGCATCCATCCTCCATCCCCGATATGCATATGGCGTTTGATGACTCTTTAGAGTTAAGACGCAGTATAGTTTGGGATGAAGAAGCTTCCGCTAAATTACAAATCGGGACGTTGGGCGGGGGTAGAATCGATTGCTCCCAGGCCAAACGTCGGTAATCTAAAACAAATACTGAAACTATCTCTGATTGGCTTGGAAATCCTAATGCAGGATGACAGGGCGGAAGGCAATAGCCACCGTGAGAGACTGAGTGAGATGGAGTCATTTATTGATTCAATAAAGTGGCTAAGCGACAGTCCGAACTCTAGTATAGCAATGAGAGAAGCTAGAGAAATGGGCAGAAATGACCCATTCTGTGTAGGAGACATAGTCTATTAAAACCAGGCAGGGGTGTCTACATAAGTAACAAAATAGAATCACTTCATCGAAATCCAAAAGGGTGACGATGGTAACATTTGGATCATGATACATTCAGGTTCCCGTAACTTAGGTTACCAGGTCGCCAAACATTATAACAAAGTAGCTATTACTCTTAATGAAAAGTATTATAGTACAGTACTTGCATCACACGAACTAGCGTTCTTACCGTTAGATACCGAAGAAGGTATGATGTACATGAAGGAGATGCAATATTGCGTTGATTTCGCATTAGCTAATCGTAAACTCATGATGGAACGTACATTGTTTGCATTTCAAGGTCGTGGGCACGTGGAAGTGCAATCTCTCATAGATAATAATATGAAAGATATAATTAATAAATCACATAACTTCGCTGCAATGGAGAATCATTACGGAAGTAATGTCCTCGTACACCGTAAGGGGGCTACAAGAGCACGCAAAGGTGAAATAGGGTTGATACCCGGATCACAGGGTACACACTCTTATATCGTCGTTGGTAAAGGCGATAAAGAGTCCTTTGAAAGTTGTTCACACGGGGCGGGTAGAGCCATGGGTCGTAAAGAAGCTCAAAGAAAGCTTGACTTTACTGAAGAAGCAGCTAAGTTAGATGCTATGGGAGTTGTACACGCAATTAGGAATCAGAAAGACGTTGATGAAGCACCCGGTGCTTACAAAGACATCGCTGTTGTAATGGAAAGACAGAATGATCTAGTTGCTATTGTCGTTGAACTCACACCTCTTGGGGTGATTAAGGGGTAGTCCTCCAAGGAGCAATTAGAAGACTTCTATATAGCACGAGCACATGATTCAGAGAATGCACGTAGGTTAGTAAATATTATTAAAAAACATACCAAGGCAAAATGTGTACATCTTATCCCAAAGAAGTATAATGTATATATAGACCATGACTCAGCTGGTCTTGGAATAGATTTCATGTGGGACCACACTGATGAAGAAGTTAAGAACCTCCTGTTTAATAGTGAGTCAGTCTTAACACTGGATTATAATGGTTAAGCTCTACCCGGCCCAAAAGCATAAAGAACGATTACTCAATAACAATAAA
>Ga0307989_1001081_pt1 | contig 15452 bp, 10 predicted proteins | sample EllFjometagen185_FD_203164 | JGI IMG/M metagenome (GOLD analysis project Ga0307989, IMG submission 203164) | Marine microbial communities from Ellis Fjord, Antarctic Ocean - #185 | ecosystem: Environmental > Aquatic > Marine > Unclassified | place: Southern Ocean | collected 2014-10-08
ACGATATGGCTTGTGTTCGTTTTTTGAAGGAAATTCTTCCTGATGAATTCATTGTTGATTCTGTTTATTCCGGAATTGAAGCATTATCCAAAGTTGAACAAAAACATTTTGACCTCATATTACTTGGTATTATCCTACCTGATATGAGTGGTTTAGAAGTATGCAGAAAAATAAAAAAAGAATGGAATAAAAAGACCATAAAAATAATCATTCAAACCGCACAGGCATATGAAACTGACAGAGATAAAGGATTTTCTGTTGGTGCTGATGATTATATTACAAAACCGTATGATCATGAAATTCTACTATCTAAAATTGATGATTTTAGAAAAGAACGTTTAAAGTATCAACTAAACTGAATTTTAATTTCGAAAATTGTAAAATAATATTTGATGGAGCAACCCCCTCAATAAATTTCATCCATCATCCTCAACAGATCTTCCAACCGTTGTGATTTGCCTTCGGAATTTCGATAGTCGAATTTTAATACACAAACAGCCACCAAATGCGATGTTCTAAGTTTGCGAATTTAATCGCAAATTTTTAAATAAAATTTCAAAATATGACATTCGTTTGACATTAGGGTGTTACCTTTACGACTGAAATTCACAAACCGAACTTTCAACCGATTTAAAGATGAAACTTTTGAGAGAATTAAGCGGTCTTCAAGCGACCCCTCAATCCATTTCATCCTTGCCTAAAGGGTACGAACGATGGCAGAAAATATAGTAAAAGATGTGTCTAGTCAAACGCTCGAAGAACGGATGTATGTGATTAAGCTCATCTCATACCAAATGTTAGGAGCGAAATGGAAATATTATCGTAAAATCATACAAGGTGGAAAAGGGTTAAAGATTTTTAGAGAAGCCTCTATGTTAGAGCATATGAAAGCGACTCGCGCCGCGCTCCTCTATACTACTAAAAACACGAAAAATCTATATTGCTCTGTATATCATAGTTGTGTTGGGGAGATAAAAAAATATACTAAATTGAGAGACTGTTTTGCCGAGATACCTGAGGTTGAGGGAGATCAGGTATCGCCACAGCTAACCGAGGATCATGACGCGCTAATTATTACGTGGACACCGCTGAAGTTCCTGAATCCCCTGCAAAAAATCAGGGAAAGAGGAAAATCCACCCAAAGGCATACCGAAGGATTGGTCGCGAAACTATACTTTAAAGTCGCGGCCTTTTATTCAATTCAAGAAAACTGGGACCAACGTAAGCTATCCTTCTATCTGAGAAACATTAACTCCGATTCAAGTTATCAAGATATTGTATCGGCTCTAGAACCATTGAAAACGGATTTACAGACCTTCACGGGTGGATATGAGATATTCAAGTTTGGAAAAGCCTCACTTTCACGAGACGTCGCTTCTGATCTTGATGCCTTCGATGACGCGATGAGTGATGAAAGCTTTGAATCCCAAGTACGGACGCTATATTGGTATGGTTTCATCTATCAAGCGTTAGAGCAATTCATCATAAAATATTATCTGACTTTAGTAACCTCAACCGCTTCCGTTGAGGCGATCGCCTATTTAACGAATATTTTTGAACCCGCTATCGCCAAAGCTACTGCGAACCGCATTGTTTTTCATGGATCATTCGAAACGGATCAGTCGAAGCGGGCCTTTAGAAAACCCTATTATGATTACGTCAAAAAGGCTTGGTCTGAGCCTCTGAAGAAAAAAATTAAAACGAAAAAGGGGTTTTTTGAAAGCCACAATTTTAACCAAAGGCTGATAAAAAAACATCAGATTGACTTCGATCCTCCAGCAGACCCTAACCAAGGCTCAAACTGGGGTATTTTCCTCAAACATTTCGTCCTTGCGACCTTAAGACCAATTATATCAATCGATCTGACAGATCCATTTTACGAAGATCCAGAAGAACTAACGATGGAACTGGAGAAGTTAACTGATATCAACACACGCTCATTCTTAGCGTTACAGATTTTCAGGGCAATGATCGCTTATGCGACACAAAAACAAAACGCTAGATTCACGGTTCTTAATCGATTTAAAAAACAAATCAAGGCCGATTCTGAAATGGAAGTCAAACGAATCGCTGAAATTCGTAAAAACGGGGATGACAAAATTCGCGATTTTCACAGAAAGCTAAGTAAATATAAGAGGCTTAAGCAATTTGAAATGGTGGAACAGGTTTCTAGGGACATCACCCAATTCAAAGATAACTTGGAAAAAAAAATATCGCGGATTGATAAATCGTCGAGAGAGAACATGATATTGAAGTGGTCTAGTAAAAAGAGACACAAAGTTAAGATATATTGGAATAATATTCACTCTCAAATTTGTTAGGTATGTTATAACCGATTGTTGAGTGAAGTCTCTGACTATTATAGAACATTTCAATGTACTCGATAACATCTCTTCTTGCTTCTTCCTTAGTATGATAAAAATTATCATCAGTGCGTTCTGTTTTTAAAGATCTAAAAAAACTTTCCGCAACAGCGTTATCCCAACAATTTCCCTTTCTGCTCATGCTCCCAGTCATTTGGTATTCTTTCATTAATTTCTGGAATTCATTGCCTGCATACTGGCTGCCACGATCGGAATGGTGAATTAATCCTGATTTTGGCTTTCTTCGAAAATATGCCATTGATAGTGCGTCTTTAACCAATGATGTTCTCATATGGTCATCAATCTGCCAGCCGACAACTTTTCTTGAATAAAGGTCGATAACAGACGCCAAATAGACCCATCCCTGTTGTGTCCATAAATAGGTGATATCTGAGCACCATACTTTATTGGGAGCACGTACTTGAAACTCACGATTGAGCACATTGACGGTCAAGTCGACGGCGTCAACATAGTCCGGAAGCTTGACGTCTTTTAAAGGGGGCGTGATTAGTTCGACGGCAGTTTCCTTTTGCAACAAGCCTTCGTCATCATGATAAGCTTCATCCGCTGTGATGAGTTTCATCTCAATGATTGCCGTCAGCGTGTGCATTCGGTGACCAATGACATATGGCGATTTGTCTCTTTTGTTGCGACGTTTACCGCAGTCGCAATCCAAATCCTTGTAAATTTTGATCTTCTTTTTACCAACTTTGATCGAAAACAGTGGCCTTGGATTATCGTTGACTAGCTCGGTTGAGTCAACGCCATGTATGGAACAGTTTTTCAGCATACCGGATCTTCTGACATGAAACAGGATATAGGTCAAAATATTGACGTTTTGAGAGAAACTTAATGACGATCTGAACTGACTTAACTGTGTGTGATCAATCATCTGCTTTTTATGAAGCGGTAATCCAGTAAACACCCTGTTTTGTTTTCGGTCTAATCAGAAGTATTCTTCAGTACAGTATTTACGATAGCTAATCTCGGGGTACAACACCTAATTGAAGTTAACTTTAGAAGGGCATTAACCTATAGTTATGGAGATTTTGGTACCTTTTACGAGTCACCCATTTCCATCAGCCTTTGGTTGATTACGCTTTCCAGCATCGTTGCACCAATAATATTCCGACGTTTTCGTGCTTATATGGACAAGAAGCGTTTGTAATTAACTTTTCGATCCTCCCTCCTAAACCGTTTCAAATTGTTACATGATTTGAAACGGTTTTTCGTTTTTATGCATATGATTGCAACCTTTTTTTGTTTCTTTTTTTAATTTTATAAACGGCATTTTTGTTAAAGATGCCGTTTTTGTATTGTGGTTAAGGGTTGTTCCAAGAGATTAACTTAAGACTGATACTCAAGCAGGCAGATGTCGGCGGGTGCCACTAATTCTGTTCCAGCAACAATTTTAAAACCATATTTAAGCTTTTCTGGAATCATCACGGGCATATCATTATAGTTTAAAAATATCCCTAAACGTCCCCTGATCATAAAAAGGCTATTTTCCGGCAAAGTCAAAAGACCAGGTATCTCCTTTTTCATACTTTCTGAAACCAATTGGTCAATACCTTCAGTTTGATCAAAACCAATACAGGTAATTGTTCCTTTTCCTGATTTTGTCTTAAAAGCAGCCACCTGTCCTTTATAAAACTGATCTGAAAAAAGGGCCAAAGGCTCGCTCTGTTCCGTAATTTGAAATTGCTCTGCCCAGCGACTCCATTGGATGGTTGTGTCCGACTGAACCAATTTTATTTTACCAGTATCTCCTTTTTGGATCATGTCGTACCCATTGACCCGCGCTCCGGTCAGATCGGTAATGCGTTGTCCATATTGTGTTTCCGGAAAGTGTCCGTTTTTATTGCGGGTTGCAGAATGCGGTGAAATAATCAGGTGCCCCCCTTGATCTGCATAGGATTTCCATTCTGCAATTTGTGCATCATCTGTCAGATCCACCAGACCAATACAGAGAATATCATATTTTGTCAGATCCTTTTTTTGCCCTGTATAAATGATATCAACACTGCAACTCAGTCGCTTCTGTGCGCGATAAAAACGATTGAGGCAATTAAAGCCATTAAATTGATCTGATTGCGGATGAATATTAATGGCGGTGATACTATCCCAGTCCACAAGTAGGGCTGCCTTTATTTGTTTTTCAGGGCCCTTTTCTTCAAAAAGGTGTTTCAATTGCTCTATTTCAGCTGCTGTTTCAGCGAAATTTTGGCCTCCCGATGTTAAGGTTACACCATCCAGGCCTGTCATTCCTTCATGGTATTGTTCAGCTCCTGCAAGGGGTTGCCGATAACGATAGCTGTCCAGAAGTGAAGCGCCATTGGCAATTGCTGTCCACAGCCAGAGTCGTGTGCTGCCAGGATACGGACGCAGATTGCATGGACCCCAATTTACCTGTCCGGGTTGCTGCTCCATGACACCCCAGTTGTTATTAAAACTACGGGCTGAATCGTGGTTAAATGAGATTGAATATGGATCACCAATTCGGTGTAATTCCCGACCCGGTTTTCCGTTATATAATCCCGCCACAGGATATAGAGATAATGTATATAAATCCAACTGTTCTTTGATATGTCCTGGGAAAAACCAGGGATCATCTTTCATGAAATTATGGGTGATCCAGGCTTTTTTGTGGATATATTGTTTTAAGATTTTTTGTTGCCGTTCCAAAAATTTTGCTAATGAAATAGAGTAAAAACGTTTAAAATCAAGCAATGCATGTTCATTCGGAATATATGGCAGACATTCCGGGTTTGGTAATTGAATCTGGGCAAATGATTGATAGTTTTGAGACCAAAAATCACCGCCCCAGGCTTTATTAAGTCCTGTGATTGTTAGATATCTCTGTTCCAGGTATTGAATAAAAGCCAAATGGCAGGAGTTACAATAGCAAGGGGCCCCGGTGTAGTGCCCCACCTCGTTATCAATTTGCCACCCGGAAACTTCTGTTTTATGCCCGTATCGCTCTCCCATTTTATGGGTGATGCCTTCTGAAAATCGGTTAAATTCAGAAGAGTTAACGCAACGCTGTGCTCTTGAGCCATGTGTTACCTTACGTCCGTTTTCTTTAACCATCAATATTTCAGGATATGATGCACTCATCCAGACAGGCGGTGTTGCTGTAGGTGTGCATAAAATTACTTTGAGCTCAGATTCTTTAGCCAATGCTATCGCATGATCCAGCCAATCGAAGTCATATGTTCCTTCTTCCGGTTCTAAATGAATCCAGGAGAACTCGGCCATATGAACATGTTTCATGCCCATTTTTTTAATATTTTTGATATCTCGTTGCCACTGTTCTTGCGGCCATTGTTCAGGGTAATAATAAACACCAATCATAAGAAACCTGTTGTTCGAAATTATTGCAGTAAAGCCCTTTTTATTGCCTCACAATATTTAAAACTATAACAGAGTTTTATTATATTATCAATATACGAGTAAATCCAATATTAACAGGTTATTCAGTGGCAATAAGAAAAAAATATAAATTATTATATTGACATATATCATACTATTTGCGTTACTGGCGCAAACGTTTGCGGTAATTTTAAATTTAACTATATTTGGTTTCATATTTTATGTCCAGAACAACAATTGTCGATATTGCAAAAGTACTGAATATTTCCGCATCGACTGTCTCTAGAGCTTTAAGGGATCATCCGGATATTAGCAAAGCCACAAAAAAACGGGTTCTTGAAACCGCTGAACGTCTTGACTACTTCCCTGATTCTATGGCCCAAGGGCTAAAAAAGCGAAGAAGCACGACCATTGGCATCATTGTTCCAGAAATCAAACATCATTTCTTTTCCCATGCCATTAGTGGTATTGAGGATATTACCTATCGTTCCGGTTATACAATCATGGTTTGCCAATCCAATGAAGACTATGAACGGGAGATGATCAATTTACATGCTTTGGTATCTAATCGGGTGGCCGGTATATTGGTTTCAATTGCACAAAATACTGTTGATGTTTCACATTTTGAGATCTTACAAAAAAGGAAAATTCCTGTTGTCTTTTTCGATCGGACAAATGAAAAAATCACACAAAATCAAGTTGTGGCAGATGATTATGTCGGTGCTTTTGAGGCGGTGTCTTATTTGATCAAGAAAGGGTATCGAAAAATTGCCCATTTATGTGGCCCTGAGAATATTTCCATTGGACGGGATCGTTGCAATGGTTATCAGGATGCTTTGTTGCAACATGGTTTAGCAGTTGATGAAAAATACATCATCCGCGGGGGGGTTCAGCAAAATGATGGATCCATTGCGGCGCAAAAATTGTTGCAAATGGCGCACAGACCGGATGCGATCTTTGCAGTAAATGATCCTGTCGCAATCGGGGCTTATGTTGTTTTAAAAGAGCAGAACATTAAGATACCTCAGGAAATTGCCCTTGTAGGTTTTTCTAACAATCCCGTTTCAGCTCTATTGGAACCTTCTTTAACTACTGTGGAACAACCGGCCCATGAGATTGGTAAAACAGCTGCTAAAATTTTATTAGAACAGATTGAAAGTGAAGAGCAAGATTTAAAACCAGTTAAAAAAATTCTGAAGACAAACTTAATAGTGCGTCAGTCATCATAGCAGTGAACATCTTTTTTAGTGAGTGTTGATCGTGAAATCTACTTTATATCAGGTACCCCATCGCAGATTAAATCCACTGAATGGTGAATGGCTATTACTTTCTCCCCAAAGAACAAGTCGGCCCTGGAATGGTGCAGATGAGAAGGGCGATAGCAAAACAGGCATTGCTTATGATGCAAACTGCTATCTTTGTCCGGGAAATAAAAGAGCAAATGGCATTTTTAATAAAAAATACTCTGGCACCTATGTTTTTGAAAATGATTATCCGGCGTTAAAACCGAATAAAAGTGCTTTAAAAGAAACTGGGGAGCGTCTTTTTCAGGCTGAGGCTGTTAACGGGACCTCAAAGGTGATTTGTTTTTCGGACCGTCATGATCTAACACTAGCGGAAATGGAAGTAAAAGAGATATATCAGGTGGTTGATTTATGGGCAACGCAGTCAAAAGAGTTAGCCAAAACATACCAATGGGCACAAATTTTTGAAAATAAAGGCAGTGTCATGGGTTGCTCTAATCCACACCCACATGGACAAATTTGGGCCAGCAGCTTTATTCCTGAGCTCCCATTAAAAGAAGAGAAACAACAACAAAATTACCTGCAAAAAAATAAAAGCATTCTTTTAATGGATTATCAAAAACAGGAATTAATAAAAAAAGAACGCATTGTTTACGAAAATGAAACCTGGGTCTGTCTGGTACCCTTCTGGGCAATTTGGCCATTTGAAGTGATGATACTCCCTAAAGCACATACCCTGCGTTTAGAAGATCTAAGTATTGCTCAAAAAGAAGGACTCGCTGATCTTCTAAAAACAACATTGGTTAAGTACGATAATATTTTTAAAACTTCTTTTCCTTATTCCATGGGCTGGCATGGTGCACCGAATAACAACAAACCCAATGAACACTGGCAACTGCATGCCCATTATTTTCCACCATTGTTACGGTCAGCTACTATAAAGAAGTTCATGGTCGGTTATGAGATGCTGGGTAATGCCCAGCGGGACATTACACCCGAATCAGCAGCAGAGATTATTCAAAAGCAATCAACAATACATTATCATTTGGAAAGTGATTAACGGACCACGGAGGCGAGATTGAACAAACTGAAAACCAAGATTATCAATCAATTTAAAGCGGATTTCGGGTCAGCACCGGATGCACTGATCAAAGCACCGGGTCGGGTGAATTTGATTGGTGAGTACACCGATCTTAACCAGGGATATGTTTTACCAATGGCCATTGATCGGTATCTGATGGCTGGGGTTAAAAAGCGTCAGGATCGAGTGATTAAAATCGTTTCCATGGACTATAACGAGACAATGGAAATTGAATTGGATCAGCTGACAAAGGGCCGGCACTCCTGGAAAGATTACATTATCGGTTGCATGTGGGCATTACATAAAAATAGCTATCCATTGCAAGGCTTTGATTGTGTGATCGCGGGGAATATTCCCGTTGGGGCTGGCCTTTCATCATCTGCTGCGCTTGAGCTTGCAATGTTGCGTGTGGCATCCTGGGCCGCTGATTTCCCTTGGGAGCCTGTAGCTATGGCAAAACTGGGACAGTTGGCTGAAAACGAATGGGTGGGTGTAAAATGCGGTATCATGGACCAAATTATTTCCGCTGCGGGTCAGGAAAATCATGCCCTTTTAATTGATTGTCAGGATCTTTCGTATCAAGCGTGTCCAATACCTGAGAATGCATCTGTTATTATTTTAGATACCAGCACCCGCCGCGGATTGGTGGATTCGGCCTATAACGATCGCAGAGAACAATGTTTTGAAGCAGCGAAGACTTTAAAGGTTCCTTTTTTAAGAGATGCAACACTACCAATACTGGAAAAAGCTTCTGACCAGATGTCAGAAAAGCGTTTCAAATGCGCGAAACATGTGATTACAGAAAACAATCGTGTTCTTGAAACCGCAACATGCATGAAAAATCAGGATTCAGAAAGATTGGGGGTATTAATGGCTCAAAGTCACATGAGTTTAAGGGATGATTTTGATGTATCAGATGATGCACTCAATACCATTGTTGCATGTGCTATGGACAATACATCTTGTTTTGGTGCCCGGATGACTGGTGCAGGTTTTGCCGGATGTGCAGTGGCACTAGTAAAAAAAGGAATGGAGGCGGTGTTTATCAAGCAAGTATCTGCCGCTTATGCAAAGAAGATGGGGATGGAATCACAAATATACTCTTGTCGGGCCTCAAATGGTGTCATGATTGAGGAGTTATAAACTATTTTTAAACGAAAAAGGACGTCTTCTGCAGCATTGGTGGTGACAAACTGCAGATTATTTAGTGATCAAATTTAAAATGAATTCCTTCAAAACAATGAGCGAAGTGATGCTGTAAATTATGGTCACATTTTTTTTAGCCCTTTGGGATTTTTTCATTGGATTACCTAGCTACCTTCAGAGTAAAATACTATGGGATTAGGTGATCAATAGAATGAACAGAGGTATTTGCAACATATGAGAAAACTGTTCAAACGGCGGTTGCCTTTTTTAAACAGGCATTGAAGGTTTGATTATATGTGTTTTTTTTCAACAGATAAAAGGAGAATTAAAGTGAGAAGATTATTAATTACTTTTTTGATAACAGGTATTCTTTCCATTGGGCAAATTGCTTCTGCCGGAGAGATTGTTATTAATTATGACGGTTCTGATCCTGCACCAAAAAAAGGTTTTGAGATGGTCATCAAAGCTTTTGAAAAAGCACACCCAGGGATTACAGTTAAGTGGAATTTGTTTGATCATGAAGGATATAAAACATCAATCCGTAACTTTTTAACTGCAAAAGCACCTGATATTGCAGCATGGTATGCCGGAAACAGAATGGCACCTTTTGTAAAAGCAGGACTTTTTGAAGACGTGACGGATGTTTGGGAAAGTGCTGGTTATAATAAAAGTTTGGCCGCAACTGCTGCTTCCATGACGATTGATGGTAAAAAATGGGGTGTTCCTTACACTTATTATCAGTGGGGTATTTATTATCGGAAAGATATTTTCGAGAAATTAGGAATCGCTGTGCCAACAACCTGGAAACAGTTTTTAGCAGCTTGTGCAACACTGAAAAAAGAAGGTGTAACACCGATTACCATTGGAACTAAATTCCTTTGGACGGGTGCTGGCGTTTTTGATTATCTGAACCTACGTGTTAATGGGTATGAAGTTCATAATGATTTAACAGCTGGAAAGATTAAATATACAGATTCCAGAATTCAATCAGTTTTCGATCGTTGGGATGAACTGGTGAAACCGGGATATTTTATAAAAAATCATGCAACTTTCTCCTGGCAGGAAGCGTTAGCGCCAATGGTACAAGGAAAAGCTGCTATGTATGTAATGGGTAACTTTGCTGTTGCTCCTTTGAAAAAAGCCGGTTTAACTGATGATACACTGGGATTTTTCCAATTTCCTGAAATTACAGCTGGTTTAGCAAAATCTGAAGAAGCACCAACAGACACATTTCATATTCCAGCAAAAGCAAAGAACAAAGCTGATGCCAGAAAATTCTTAGCTTTTCTTGCACAGCCTAAAATTCAAACACAATGGAATATCATCCTTGGTCAGTTGCCAGTAAATAATCAAGCAAGTGTTGCCGATGATAAATTCCTAAAAGCGGGATTTAAAGTATTAAATAATGCTCATGGTATCGCACAGTTTTATGACCGTGATGCACCTGCCCAGATGGCAAAAGCAGGTATGGAAGGATTTCAGGAGTATATGATTTATCCGGAACGTCGTCAGAAAATTCTGCAACGTCTCGATAAGGTACAGAAAAAAGTCTATAAATAAAATATTTTAATTTTTTATCTATAGACCTTAACTTTGTATTACCAGGCAAAATAGGTAATATAACTTCTCCTTAACTGCTAGCCTTGAAAACGAGTGGTTAAGGAGAAGGGACCCACAATAACAAAGAATGAAAAAACAGGAAAGTGTCTCATGGAAAATACAGTATCGAAAAACCATAGAACCTTTTGGCAACGACACCATTTTGCAATCACACCCTGGCTTTTTTTAGCGCCGGGTTTGTTGATGTTTATGCTTTATGTTATTATGCCAATTTTTCAAAGCATTTGGATTTCATTTTATCAATGGGATGGCCTTAGTCCAAAAGTTTTTATTGGCTGGGAAAATTATAAGGAGTTAATGTCCGATGAAAATTTCTATACGTCCCTTAAAAATAATTTGATTTGGTTAGTACTCTATATGCTTGCAGTGCCAGCGGGGCTTTTTATTGCGTTATTTTTGAATCAAACGGTCGCCGGAATCCGAATTTATAAATCATTGTTTTTCTTTCCCTTTGTCATTTCCCAAATTGTTGTCGGACTCGTTTTTACATGGTTCTATAACCCGACAAACGGGATTATCGCCATTGTCTATGCTCTGTTCGGTGCAGAGGCACCATCAATACTTGGAAATGAATCTTATGTTACCTACGGTATTATCTTCGCAGGGCTCTGGCCGCAAATCGCTTATTGTATGATTCTTTTTTTAACGGGATTAAATAATGTTTCATCAGAAATGATAGAAGCAGGACAGCTTGATGGCGCAAAGGGATGGGTAATGTTATGGAATATCGTCCTTCCTCAGTTGCGACCGGCAACATTTATTGCGATAGTTGTAACGGTCATCGGTGCGCTCCGTTCATTTGACCTTGTATCAATTATGACCGCTGGGGGTCCGTATGGCTCTAGTCGCGTGCTTGCATTTTATATGTATGAAACAGCACTTTCTGAATATGGATATCGGATGGGTTATGGTGCCGCCATTGCTACCATTCTTTTTTTAATCATGATGGTTTATATTACATTCTTCTTATGGAGAATGTATATCCAGGAAAAAAGGGGTTAATAATATGTTTCCAAAACCAATAGAAAAAACGTCCATCGGTGTACAACGGATCTATAAAATAGCCCTACCCATAAGTTTGTTTTTATGGTTATTGCCATTAATTGCGGTCATGTTAACTTCAGTTAGGTCGGCAGGTGACATAACAATGGGAAATTATTGGGGATGGCCAACCAGTTTTAATTTATTAGAGAATTATACAGATATCTTCTATAATTCCAAAATTGGCCTCTATATCTTCAATTCGTTTCAGGTAACCATCCCGACTGTTTTACTCACCTTGTCAATATCATGTATGACAGGATATGCACTGGCAATTTACCGTTTCCGGGTAAATATGTTTCTTTTTTTTGTTTTTATTGCCGGTAATTTTGTGCCTTTTCAAATTCTGATGGTTCCCGTACGAGATCTTTCATTGCAATTAGGACTTTATGATACTGTTACGGGGTTAGTGCTTTTTCATGCAGCATTTCAAACTGGATTTTGCACACTCTTTATGCGTAATTTTATCAAAGCGCTTCCTTTTGAATTGGTAGAGTCAGCAAGAATCGATGGTGTTAATGAATTTAAAATATTTATATATATTATTCTACCTGTTGTTCGACCAGCCCTGGCAGCACTTGCGGTGCTACTTTTCACCTTTATCTGGAACGACTATTTTTGGGCAACAGTACTGGTTCAAGGTGACCATGCATTACCAGTAACGGCCGGTTTGCAGTCACTTAATGGTCAATGGGTCGCACAATGGCAATTAGTTTCTGCCGGAGCAATTGTAGCCGCTCTTCCACCCGTGATTCTTTTCTTTTTACTGCAGAAGCATTTTATTGCAGGGTTAACCCTTGGCGCAACAAAAGGCTGATAAATGGATCATGATCATACTTTTCGGCTGGATAGCAAACGTTCTTCAATTGTCTTTTCCTGGACAGATGGCATCCCTAAAATAGAACATCTCGGTAGTCTTCTGCCCATAGACCTTGATCTGCGAAATTTTGTTCAGTCGCGAGTACTACCGCTTCCATACGGAACTCTTGATCAGGTCACACCGGTTAATCTGCATCCCGAAATTGCCACTGGATTCGAAGGGCATCCCGCCATGATTGCACGTCGTCCCCATGGAAAGCTTAATAGTTGGGCGGGTCGTTTTGTTTTTAAAAACCTGGATCGATTTGAAAACGGCGGTCACTTTCATTTACTCGATGCAGAACGGGAACTGTCTTTGCAACTTACTTGTCTCCTTGATCCCATTTCAGAGGTTTTCATTTTTAAAACAACAATTGAAAATTTGGGAAATACAGAAATTATGATCGATTGGCTTTCAGCACCAGCGATTGCACTACCACAACATTTATCTGAATCCCTCTCATTTCATGGTCGCTGGTGTGCAGAGTTTTCCATAAAGCGACAAACAGTCCAGATCGGACAGCTTGTAAAGGAAAACCGTAGTGGACGCACCAGTCAGGAATCATTCCCAGGTTTGATTTTATTAGAACCCAAAACAGATGAAATGCAGGGTAACTGTATCGGTATCCACCTTGGTTGGAGCGGTAACCATCGGTTAATCTTAGAGCGGTTACCCAATGGAGAAGCCCAGGTGCAAATGGGTGTTTTGCATTTACCGGGCGAAGGCACATTACAGCCCGGTCAATCAATTGAAACACCTGATTTATATGTCGCTAATTCAGAATCAGGCCTCAATGATCTTTCACATCGCTTTCATCACTATATCCGTCATTCCATTTTAAAATTTCCAGATCCAGCCAAACCACGTCCTGTGACAATCAATACATGGGAAGCACTCTATTTTAATCATGATCAAAAACAATTGCGAGCATTGGCAGATGCGGCATCAAATGTTGGTGCTGAACGATTTGTACTTGATGATGGTTGGTTTCGGGGCCGTAATGACGATACATCCAGTTTAGGGGACTGGTTTCCTGATCAGGAAAAATATCCAGATGGGCTGGGAGCATTGATACAGTACGTGCGTTCAAAAGGCATGGAGTTTGGTCTCTGGGTAGAACCGGAAATGGTTAATTCAAATTCTGACCTTTACAGAGCACATCCCGACTGGGCATTACAAGTTTCCCCTTATCCTATAGTAACAGGGCGTAATCAATTGGTTCTGGATCTTACAAATTCAAAGGTTGCACATTATCTCTACGCACGATTATCAGATCTGCTAACAAATAATCAGATCAGCTATTTAAAATGGGATATGAACCGTGTTTTGGTATTACCCGGAGATCATTCAGGTAATGCGGTGGCATTAAAACAAACAAAAGCGCTCTATCAATTGATTGAACGCTTACGTATCAGTCATCCCAATGTGGAGATTGAAAGTTGTGCGTCAGGTGGTGCCAGGGTTGATTTTGAAATTTTGAAACGGACCCATCGATTCTGGGCTTCCGATAGCAATGATGCCGTTGAACGAATGCGGATTCAAATGGGATTTTCCTATTTTTTCCCTCCGGAAGTAATGGGCGCACATATCGGTCCTACCTGGTGTCATACTTCAGGACGGGGATTCCATACCAATTTTCAAGCCCTGGTTGCTGGTTTTGGTCATCTGGGAATGGAACTGGACCTCACTGAAATTTCTACAACGCATTCAGAGATTTTAAAAGAAACCATCAAAAGGTACAAAAAAGAAAGGCAGCTGTGGCATTCAGGAAAATTATACCGCATTCATACAATTGATCCGTCACTGCTTGGTGTTTCTGTTGTCTCACAAGATCTACAATCAGCCAGGGTTATAATGGTACAATTAGATCGGTCCCGTTCAACAATACCACCTTTACTTAAGGTCCCGGGTCTTGATGAAAACCAGATGTATCAGGTGCAACTGCAGTCTGAAATTCAATCTGCAAAATTAGGTAATCGAAAATTCAATAATCCCCTCTTTACTAAAGGCTTTAAAATACAGGGATCTGTGCTTGAGAGGGTTGGTATCCAATTGCCCGTTTTTTATGCACAAACTGGAATCGCTATTTCCATAACGGCGATTCGTTAGCATTCGCTTATTTTCCCCAGTCATCAGGAAGGTCCTATCCTTTTTCCTTATAGGGCTTACAAAATGTTTCCTTAGCAAAAAATATGGCAATTAGTGAACCTGTAGACCAGATTGCCATCATACCAAATCCAGCCTGAAAGGCTTCTAAAGAATATATTTTGCCCGTCTGGCCTAAATATTATATTTGAGCTAAACCCTTTTAAGCAGTATGCTTACATCCGATTTTTTATAGTTTTTCCATCCGTTTTTATCAAGCAGCCTCTCTGTAATAGTATTTCAGCTTGCCTCCTAGTCGAGATTGGCATTTAATTCTACCTAATTGATCTGCTGGTTTGTTGTTATGTGGTGGAAATAATAACTGATTTTTCATGCCCTGGTGATTTCTTTCCTCATGATAGTGGCTCAAGTATTCTTTTAACACTTTCAATAGGTTTTTTCCATCAAACAATAATAAACCTGACAAACATTCGGATTTTACAGATAATACCCACCTTTCTGCAAACGCGTTCATTTTGGGCGATTGCGGTGGCAAACGGATAGGTTTTATTCCCATGGAGGCAATAATTGACTGGAATGATTTGCAGAACTTTGTATCTCGATCATGAATCAAATACTTA
>Ga0307989_1001082_pt1 | contig 15452 bp, 18 predicted proteins | sample EllFjometagen185_FD_203164 | JGI IMG/M metagenome (GOLD analysis project Ga0307989, IMG submission 203164) | Marine microbial communities from Ellis Fjord, Antarctic Ocean - #185 | ecosystem: Environmental > Aquatic > Marine > Unclassified | place: Southern Ocean | collected 2014-10-08
TTAAACTGATTTGTGTGTTTCTTATACCCCATTATCTCAACTACCTTTCTTGTACACAAAAAGACTATAATAAATTAATTTTATCATAGTCTCTTATTTACTGTCCGTTTTTAGTGTAACACTTCAAATCGGATTCCTTTTTTTATGTGCCAAGAATAAATAACTCCAGACCAATTTTTTTATCCAATTGCCCTGTCTTAATTTTATAATCAATTTCTTCTAATTTCCTTAGATGTTTTTTTACTGAACTCATATTTACACTTTTTGCATTTTTAATCATATAGTATGCTCTTCCGCTACTGCAGTGATAGTACTTAGCAATTGCAGCTTGATCTTTGTTATCTTTAAGTAATAGTTTAACATGCAATATCTCACGGTATTTATTTACTAAGATTCCTAATATTCTCAAAGGATCTTCGCTATGCTGAACTAAATCATTATATATCTCTAATGCTTTAGATTGCTTATTCTCTAAAATATTGTTTGTGATTTCATATACATTGTCTTCGATGTTCTTAGTGATTATTTTTTTAATTGTATTTAAATCAACATAATCCATGTCATTAGCGTATAGTATTAACTTCTTCATCTCAGAAACTGCAACCTCTGTATTATGTTCAACTCTTTTTAGGAATTCTTCTAAAGCTGGTCTTTCAATCTTTATATTGTTTTTGCCTAATTGTCTTCGCATCCAACTAGCCAAATCTACTTGTTTCATTGGCTCGCATTTTACTACATTTGCCTTATTCTTTACTACTTTAGTTATTGCTTTTCTTTCATCAAGCTTTGCATAGGGCGCATTTAGTATTAATACTGTTTCTTGAACAGGGTTTTCGAGATATCTCGACAAGGCATCCAAATCATGTTTTATTTCTTTTTTAACCTTTTCGTTTGTAAAAAAATAACAATTTTTAATTATTATTATCTTTTTCGAAGACATAAAGGGAATTGTTTGAGCATCGTTTATTGCATTAACAACATTCGTTTCTTCTGCATCATAAGTAGTGATGTTGAATTCATCAACATCATATTTATTTACTATTTGGTTAGTTTTACTTTTAATTATAAATCTATCTGCTCCATGAAATAAGAATACTTGTTTTTCCATAAAAACACCTCTACTATATTATATCACAAATACTTATGGTGAGTGTATTCTTTTGTACTCTTTTCCAAAGATATAATAAACTTCTATAGTACCATCTAAATCTGTCCTGTGAACAGGTATTGACATTTCTTCATATCTTTTTATTACATCATTGTGAGGATGTCCGTGAAGGTTATTAATGGACACTATTATAAATGCCTCTTTTGGTGATATGCTTTCTAAAAACTGTCTTGTACTTGAAGTTTTACTTCCATGATGAGGAACTTTTAAATAGTCAACATCCAAATCATACTCGCTAATAAAATCAAATTCTCTGGATTGTTCAATATCACCAGTAAATAAATAGTGTTTATCACTTATGAAAACACTCATTATGATACTATTGTTATTCTCATTTTTCTGATTATACTGAAATGGATATAAAAACATTGAAATCGAACCACAGTCAATCAATTGATTTTCAAAATGTGATATGTTCTTTTTTGATATTAACGTTTGAACATTAAATTCATTTAGAATATCGTTAGATTCTCCATAGTGATCACTATGGAAATGGCTAATAATTAAGTAATCTAACTTTTTGATATTTTTCCCTTTCAAATAGTTTATAACAGAATCATAATCATCAAATTCTCCAGTATCAATTAATATATTGCATCTATTAAAAGAATCTCTTATTAAAGTACTATCTCCATAAATATCAATAAAGGAAACACTTTTGCTGATATCCAAGCTTGGGCTAACAAAAATGATAATTAATACCAAACATAAATTAAACAAACTTTGACGAATTTTAATATTTTTTTCAAGTGAAACTAAAAAAATAAATAATAAAAAATAGTATATCATTATAGAAAAAGAATTTGGAAAATAGAACTTAAATACTAGAGCATCAATATTTGATACTACCCCTAAAATAATTTCAAATAATCTAATAGAAAAGTAGTTTATTTTATCAAAAAGAGGTAGTAAAAAAGCGATATAACTAAGTGGCAAAATCAAATAAGTTACATATAATAAGAATATTATATTGAGGATTATCGATAATAAGTTAATTTGATAATTCAGTTGCAATATGATAGGAATTGTAACTAAGAATGCAATCAATGATATCAATAAAAGTTGGAATAATTTCGATCTTTTATCCAAAATATTACTCGATATTAATATCGTGAAAGTCACTAAGAAGCTTAGTAAGAACCCGACATCAAAATAGTAGTAAGGCCTAATAAAAAGTAATAATATATAGATTATTGAAATAATATCTATGCTTGAAAATTCTAATTTATACCTCTTGTTTACTATTAAAAAAATGTACATTATTGTAGCTCTTGTTACCGATGGCGTAAACGAAGTGATTAATAGATAAGTAAGTAACAAAGTTATAATAAAATTCTCTCGAATGTTTGTTTTTATTTTCATACTCTTTAAAAAATATTCAATCGATATTACAATCATTGCTATGTGCAAACCACTTACTGCAAATAAATGACTAATACCGATTTTATTAATTTGGTTTTTAACTTCTAAATCAATATCTGATTTTTCAGCTAATATAAATGTTTTGATATAATCACTTGAAAGAGGCTGGTGTTTTTCGATATACTTTTCAATTTTGTATGGAATTGAATATATACTAAATGAAGATTCTTTATATGATATTTTTTTAGTAAACATTGTATATTTTATTCCTTGAGAACTCAAATGATTTTTATAGTCGAAAGTCCCAGGTATTGTACTCACTGATGGGGTACCTAACTCACCTGTTATTTCTAATAAATCTCCTGGTTTAATTTCAATATCATCATCAAAATATATTTTTATTTTTCGGTTTTTTATTTTACCAACGAAACTCGTATAAACATCTATGTTTATGTCATTTAGGACAGTTACTAGATACGTATCCTCTTCTTTAATTTGTCTTTCATTAAACACAACAATACTGATTATATATATAATAAAAACAACAAGAATTATTTTAAATAAATCGATGTGGTTATTCGCAATAATATATATGTATGGAACACAAAGAAATATATACCAAAAGTTATTAAATACGAGCAATAAGATTGTTAAAGCTATCGCTATATAGAGATACCTGTTTCTATACAGTAATAAGGTTTTTAATTTCATTATATGTTGCTTCTCCAATTCCCGGCACATTTACAATGTCTTCAACAGATGTAAAAAAACCCACATCGTTTCTATAATCAACTATGCTTTGGGCTGTTGAGGGCCCGATTCCTGGCAAAGTATCGAGAAGTTCTAAAGATGCGCTATTTATATTAATAATATTGTTATGATTTTCATCTAATACGTCTACAATAATGGGATATCCATCTTCAAAAGAAGGGATGTATAGGACTTGTTGATCGTAAAGTTTAAGTGATAGATTAATTGCGAGTGTATCTGCTTCTCCTGTTACACCACCAGCTAGAGATAATAACTGAAAGAGACGGTATTCTTTTAAAACCTTATAAACACCTGGATTTTTTACTTCTCCTTTGATATCTATATAGATGTATTCGGGTTCATCAATTGTATCTGATAATATTTGCGGATAGAATGGATTTGATTCATCTTCATCTTTAACAGGAATTAGTAATATAACAACTACAATAATTATAATAATAATTACATATATATAGTGCTTTTTAAATAAATCTAACATAATAATCACCTCGAAGATATAATACTTAGAATATATAATAAATTCTTCAATAAAATATTTAAAAATGATATAATATATTACAAGGATAAAAGAAGAGATATTTTTGACCTTTTTTTTAAGAAAAAAGTATGGAGGATTGACAAATTATGAAAGCATCATATTCAAACATTAAAAAAAATGCAAAGAGTGCAATGACTGGTCATCTCGGTGAAGTTGTTCTTGCAGCTTTATTATTGCCTATTGCATTTTCAATGATATCTAGTCTTTTTAGTACTTTCTTTGGTTTTATTCATTGGAGTATACCAAATATAATTGCATTAGTGGCTAACGCTTTATCAACATATATTTCTCTTAGAATGATTATAAAAATTTCTAGATATAGACACAACAAAATATTTGATAATTTCTTCGGAAATAAAAGAGGAATGATTAATGCAATATTATTTGCATTATTATCACTCCTATATATCGCAGGGTATTTGGTGTTTTTCTGGGATTATTTCGTATATGTTTGGGAATTAATGAAGATAATTCCTTCTGATTATTACTCAGCAGACGCAGAAACAATAGAAGATTTTTTAATAAATTATGATTTGAAAGCACCAACAGTTTTCTCTATGACAGCCGCATTTATATATTCAATAATAAGTATATTTATTGGAGTTAGATTATCATTTACCCCCTACATTATTGCTGATTCTAATTATTCTTTAGTTGTTTCTCTTAAAAGGTCTTGGGAGTTAACTAAGGGTAACTGGTGGAGAATATTTTTCTTCCCATTATCGTTTGTTTTGTGGATATTTGCAATAATATTTACTTTAGGATTAGCAATGATTTATGTTGGACCATACATGGCAATTTCATATGGTTCGTTCTATAATTCATTATTAGAAGAACATGGATATAGCTATGATGAAGGAACAGAAAAAAAAGTCGAAAACCCCACCATAGATGAGAATGCACTAGATGAAGAAGACAATATGTTTGATAAGAAAGACCCATTTGAATCATATTAAGAATAAATATTTCGAAAACACCTGTCTAAGGTGTTTTTTTTATAAAAAAAAGGAAATCAAATAGATTTCCTTCCACATATTAGTATTATTCTTTCATCAAAAACTTTAGATTTCAATACTTTTAGATTTTCAGCATTCAATAATTCCTTATACTTTTTAAGTTCATATGTAGTTTGTATATGTGTTTCAATTTCGTTCCCAATTGAAAGAGTGTGCTTAACTTGGTTCTCAGTATCAGTTTTTACTATGTTCCACTTAATAATACCATTGTCTACTTCAATATCTTCTGCATAGTTATTAAGTGATTCTAAATACTTTGGTCTTAAAAAATCAAAAATAAATATAGACTTTGCACTCATACAATTAGATACATTTCTAAAAGCTCTTTTTACATCAGATTCTTTATCCAAGTAATTAATCACATCTGATGACATAACAATTAAATCATATGGTTGGTTTAAAGGTTCTAATATATCGTGAATGTAATACCTAATATTCACATTTTCCAATAAAGCATTATTATATGCTGTTTCTAACATTCTTGTAGAGATGTCTGTCGCAGTTACAAAAAAGTTTTCTTTAGCTAACATAATAGCCAATATTCCTGTTCCTGTACCTAAATCGATTACATTACCTTTTCCTATATATTTTTTTATCAGTTTTAGATATTCATCATATAATTCAAGGTCTAAAAATTGGTCATAATATTTACTTAATTTATCGTAAATCATTTTAGTTTTTCAATATCAATAGTTTCAATTCCAACCCACATTTTTTCGAGGTTATAGTATTCTCTTTCTTCTTTTGTGAATACATTAACAATGATATCTCCAGCATCAACTAATATCCAAGACTTAGAATCTTTTCCTTCTACTTTTGGATGAGCAAACTCACCTTCTGCTAGATCATTACTAATGTGAGTTATAGCAGCTTGTAACTGTCTATCTGAAGTGGCACTTGCAATTACAAAGTAATCAAAGAAAGGAGAAATACCTTTCATATCGTATGCTATGATATCAGTTGAATTAATATTCTCAAGTGCGTTAATAATTGTTTTAATTTTAGTCATGTTGTACCTCCAATAAATTTCTATAATAATTTCTAGCTTCATAAGCTATAAGTGGAATAATTCCATCGTTAGCTTCATAAAACATAATTGAATCATCAATTGCTGTAAATACAGCTTTATCAATGCTAGTTTCTGCAATTAATCTTACTTTTATACAAGATTCATAAGTTCTATTTGGTTCAATATAATCACTAATAAATATGATTTTTTCATAAATACTCATGTTTGCTCTACCAATTGTATGGCTTAAAATCGAATTTAATATTTCGCCATCTTTTATATTATACTTCTCTTTAGCAATAACGTATGCACTAAACGCATGAAGAATATTTTCATTGTAGTTTATATAAATGTTAGATGCATCTTCGAAATAACTATCTATTACCTCTTTATTTTGTTCAAAAGTATAGTATTTTGTTATATCATGAAGTAAGGCTGCTGTTTCTAAAATATTTAAATCTAAATTGAATTTTCTTCCAAACTTAAGCGCTGTTTCTTTTACACCAATAATGTGTTTTAATCTTTTTGGATTATCTTTTAACTCTATTAAAAGATCATTAAAGATAATATCATTTATCATATAATAGCTGCTCTAACATATGGCGTCGTGTTTTCTCTTACATATACTTTAACTTTTACATTACCTGTTACTGTTATAAAACCCAATCCAGGCAAAACAATATCTGATTTACCTATTGATTTAATATTAAAGTTATGAGCCTTTAATGGGAATAAATCCTCTTTTTTGAATGGTGGGGTAAGTAATGTTCCTATGTGAGTACTATATAACTCATCAGCTTTTTCTAGCTTAGTTCGATGAATTTTCATAAATTCACTTACATAACAAATAAAACTTGTTTTTGGACCACTAATGAAATCAATTCTTGCAAGACCACCCATAAATAGAGTTTGAGAACTTTCAAGTTGAAATCCTTTTGGTTTAATTTCTTTTTTAGGTGTAACTGTCTTAATAGCTTTAGGACTTAAATAATGTGTAATTTGATTATCATTCACAAGTCCTGGTGTATCAATTATAAAATTTTTACCTAAAGGTATTTTTATTAAGTCTAAGGTAGTTCCAGCAAGTGATGAAACCGTAATGATATCTTTTTCAGTTCCTGCTCTAGTTTTTAATAATGCATTTACAAATGTTGATTTTCCAACATTTGTTGCTCCAACTATATAAATATCTCTACCTCTAGCTTTTTTAGAAATACTAGAAAAAACTTCATCGATATTTTGGTTTTTAAGAGCACTCATTAAAAAGATATCTTCTACTATTAAGTTATTATCTTTTAGAATTTTCTTAAGATGATGGATAATCTTAGATTCTTTAACAAGTTTAGGTAATAAATCTCTTTTGTTGGCTACTATAATTAAATCATTATGATTGGTTAATTTTTGAATTTGAGGAATAAGAGTTCCTTCAATATCAAACAAATCAATGATTTTAACAATTAGAGCATTATGGTTCCCAATTTCACTTATAATAGTGAAATAATCGTCTTTAGATATTTCTAAAGGTGTTACTTCATTATAATTTTTAAGTCTAAAACAACGACGACATACTATGTCTGAATCTTCACTATCTATTTTACTTTGTGGAATAAATCCTGGCTTTTTATTATCCTCAGATTGAATAATACTTCCACAGCCTATGCAACGTACTTCTTCCATATTAAACCCTCTTACTGAGATTTAACTCATTATATTTTTTAAATTCTTTTTTCTTTATTTTTTCAATCATTTTTACTTCTATTTTACGATTTATTTTTGTGTACCATTTCTCTGTCTTTCGTTTAATCGGATTTACTAGCACACTATATGCGCCATATCTATTCGCTCCATAAATATCGGTCATTAATTGATCTCCGATAATCACAATTTCATCCAAGAAAAACTCTCTTGAAGCAAGATCAAGTGCTTTACCAATCCCTTTTAATAAAGGTTTTTTTGCATCCCCTATTCCTAAGAAACCTGTGCCTTCTAAGAACTTTTCAATTCTTGGTTGATGATTATTAGAAATAATTATAACTTCAAATCCAATGTCTTTTAAATCATTAAGTTTCTTCATTACCTTTTCAGAAGCGCTGACTTCATCATATGTAATTAATGTATTGTCTAAATCCGTCAAGATTAAACGGTATCCTTTTTGAAATAATTCATTAAAATCAATATCAAAAAAAGTATCATAGAATTCATTAGGAATAAAATTTTTAGTTTTTAATAGTTTATGGATCATGACAGCCTCCTATATTTCAACTCTTATTATACAAAATTAGAGTTTAAATGTCTATTTTTCAAGATCTTGGTCTTATAAGACAATGCTTTTCAAATCCAATAAGGTCTCTTCTACCAGCTTTTTTCAAAGCTTTAGTAACTAAATCATAGTTTTTAGGATTCCTATATTGTATTAATGCTCTTTGCATTGCTTTTTCTTCTTTTGTTGTAGGAACATATACTTTTTTCATAGTTCTGGGATCTAACCCTGTATGATACATACAAGTCGATAAGGTCCCGGGTGTAGGATAAAAGTCTTGAACTTGTTCTGGATAATATTTCAAATCTCTTATATATTCTGCTAACTCAATAGCTTCTTTTAATGTTGATCCTGGATGAGAACTCATTAAATATGGAACTAAAAACTGTTTTTTGCCATGTATTTCATTTAATTCATAATACTTTTTAACAAATGAGTCATATAGTTTCCTTTTTGGTTTATTCATTTTGTCGAGCACTACATCACTTACATGTTCTGGAGCTACTTTTAGTTGTCCAGATACATGATGTTCAACTAATTCACTAAAGAATTCAGGATTTTTATCGTACATTACATAGTCGTATCTAACGCCACTACGCACAAACACTTTTTTAATTCCTGGTAATTTTCTTAAATCTCTTAATACGTCTAGGTAATTTTTATGTGTTACTTTCAATAAAGGACATGGTTCATCAGATAAACATGATTTATTTAAACAAACTCCAAGATTTTCTTGTTTATCACAAGCAACATCATAAAAGTTCGCTGTTGGTCCACCAACATCATGAATATATCCTTTAAAATCTTTATCATTTGTAATTTTTATTCCTTCTTCAATTATTGATTCTTTACTTCTTGATTGAATAATTCTTCCTTGATGGTATGTTAAAGCACAAAAACTGCATTCTCCATAACAACCTCTATTGCTTATTATTGAAAACTTAACTTCGTCGATTGCTGGTATATGTCCTAACTCATTATATATAGGATGATAATTTCTTTCAAAAGGAAGACTATATACATTATCCATCTCATCCTTAGTTAGAGGTCTGTTTGGTGGATTTTGAACAATAGTGTGGTTTCTATATGTTTCAATTAACGGCTTAGCTGAGATATAATCTGTATTTCTATGTTTGATAAGAAAGCTTGAAGCGTATATTTTTTTATTTTCAAGAATATCATCATAAGTTGGAAGTAATATACCATCAATTGGGATATAATCTGGATTCTTAGTTTTGAAAACAGTACCTTTAATAAATACTATATCTTTAACATCAAGTCCACTATGTAAATAATCAGCAACTTCTACAATACTTAACTCACTCATCCCATAAACTAAAATATCAGCTTTTGAATCAATTAATATACTTTTACTAACAGTGTCTTTCCAATAATCGTAATGTGCTGTCCTTCTTAAAGATGCTTCAATACCACCAATAATGATTGGTGTATCTGAGAAAAGTTTACGTATTCTTTGTGAATATCTTACAGTGGCATAATCAGGACGAAGTCCCATTGCTCCACCTGGTGAGTACATATCTTTGCTTCTTCGTCTTTTTGATACTGTGTAATGATTTACCATTGAATCAATATTACCACTTGAAACTAAGAATCCAAGTCTAGGAGTCCCAAGTTCAAGAAAATCAAGATCATTTCTCATATTAGGTTGAGCAACTATACCAACACTATATCCATGAGATTCAAGTAATCTTGAAATAATTGCTATTCCAAAAGAAGGGTGATCAACATAGGCATCACCACTAATAAGTATAAAATCTAATTGTTCGATGTTTCTTTCTAGTAAATCTTCTCTTGATATTGGTAAAAACATAGTATCACCTTCTAAATATATAATTTAATTCAGTCTTTAATTTTTTATGATTTGGAGAAAGTTTTTCTAATAATAGATAAAAATCTTGTGAGTGGTTTTGATGTATTAAATGAGCAATCTCATGTAAGAATACATACTCAATATATTTCTTATCATAATGAACTAATTCTAAGTTTAAATTGATTTTCATCAATCTAAAATTACAACTTCCAAATCTAGTGCTACTTGACCTGGTTCCAATTTTTATATTACTAATATCAATTAATCCATTTTTTAAGTAATTATCCTTAAGTTCAATAGCTTCTTTTAACAAAATCTTTTTTTCTTCAATTTTGTAATAATTGTCTAATTGGTCAATCACGAAATTTGGTTCCATTACCACTTTTTCAATATGGTTGAATTTTACTTTTTTTAACGACTCATCTTTAACAATGTTATATTCAGTTCCCCAGATTTTATAACTCTCATCATAAGCCTCTGACTCAATTAGCTTTTTATACTTTTTTGTAAATGCCTGACTGTTATTTTCCATATATTTCAAAATATCTTTTTTCTTTTGATGTTTTGATGCATTTATTTGAATATATCCTGGTTTTTTAAAATAGAAGTATGTATTTTTATTTCTCTTAAAGTCTATTTTATACTTAATAAGAATGTTATCTATTAATATTTCATGCATTATAATTTTTAATGCTTTCTTTCCATATATTATTTAGCACATTCATTCTTGCTTTTGTTATCCCAATCATTTAAAAAACCTCCAAATAATGAAAATAAGAATGTAGAAACATTCTTATTTTTTTACGTCAATAATTTTAACTGAAACATCAAGCCCAGTTTCTGTTTTAACTTGTACCGTTTGACCTTTTTTCGAACCAATAATTCCTTTTCCAATTGGTGATTCATTTGAAATTTTTCCTTCAGTAGGATTAGCTTCTAAAGAACCGACGATTCTATAAGTTGCTTCTTTCATTTCCCCAACTTGTATAACTACTGTTTTACCAAGGTTAACTTTGTTTGAAGTATCTTCTTTAATAATCTCAAAATTCTTCAAGATTCCTTCGATTTCCTTTATTCTTCCTTCAATTCTCGCTTGATCATCTCTCGCAGCGTCATAATCTGCATTCTCAGATAAATCCCCTTGAGCTCTCGCGTCCTTTAAAGCTTCTAAATTTTCTTTACGGTCAATATCTTTTAATTTCTCTATTTCACTAATTAAATTTAAGTGACCTTGTTTTGTTAACTTGTATGCATTATCCATTTTTATTACCTCCATGCTTTCATATATTATACTATATTTTAGTTTGAAATGATAGATTTTATTTTTGTGATGATTAAATCTACAGCTACATCATGTTCTTTGTCATTAGGTATAATTACATCCGCATATCTTTTAGTAGGTTTAACAAATGCAAAATGCATTGGTTTTACGGTTGTAATATATTGATTAATTACACTTTCAAGAGATCTTCCTCGTTCTGACATATCTCTGCTAAGTCTTCTAATAAAGCGAATATCATCGTCTGCTTCAACAAATAACTTAATATCGCAAATATCTCTAATTCTTTCGTCTTCCATTATAAGAATTCCTTCTAAGATAATAATTTTAGTAGGACTAATTTCTTCTGTTTCCACACCTCTTGTATGGGCTTCGAAATCATATGTGGGTTTTATTACATTTTTACCTTTTAAAAGGTCTTTTATTTGCTCGAACATTAAATCATTATCAAGTGAAAAAGGATGATCATAATTCACTTTATATCTTTCTTCTAATGTCATCTCAGATTGATCCTTATAATAATCATCATGCTTAATAACAATTATATCTTGTTTTTCAAAACTACTCACAATTTTATCAACAACAGTAGTTTTCCCAGAGGCACTTCCTCCGGCAACAGCAATAATTACTGGTTTATTCATTATATCCCACCTTTTTCTTAACAAAAGGAGTAATTTTACTCCTTTTTGTAATGTCTCTCGTGCAACACAGTTATCATTATATTCTATTTTAATAATATTTCAACTGAATTATATACTTTTTCTTAACATATCATATTTACTAACTTTAAAAGGGATAAATACTTTAAGTATTTGTAATGGGTGACGTGCAACATCTACATTGTTTCCATCTTCGTCGATCAACTCATTCACTTTGAATTTTGAAGCTTCAAAATTCGGACTAAAAACTTCAACAAAATCCCCAGGTTTGAACCTGTTTCTTTGTTGTATCGTTGCCATAAAAGTATCTGGATCATAGTCAACTACAAGCCCGATGAAATCCTGACTTGGATTTTCACTTCGCATGTTATATAACTGTTCATCTATTGTTGTCATACCTTCCATAAAACCATGACTAGTCAACCGGTTTTCTGCCTTTTTAATATCCAATAAATACTGTGGTAAATCAATTTCATAATCATCACATATATTATCAATTAGCCTTCGATAAGTATTGACTACAGTAGCGATATAATGAATAGATTTCATTCTTCCTTCTATTTTTAAAGAATGAACTCCAATATCAATCAAATCAGAGATATGTTTGACTGTTTGAAGGTCTTTAGAACTCATTGAAAAAGCCAACCCGTCATTCAATTTATTTTCACCATCATATATATCATAATTCCAACGACAACTATGAGCACATCCACCTCTGTTTGCATCTCTATCAGTCATATTATTTGATAAAGTACATCTCCCGGAATAGGAAACGCACATACCACCATGAATAAAGACTTCGATATCTGCCTCTGTGTTTTCTTTGAGTTCTTGAATTTCTATTTTATCTAATTCTCGAGCTAACACTACTCTCTTGACACCTTGATCATACCAAAAGTTGACAGACTCGTAATTTGTCAAAGAAACTTGAGTAGAGATGTGGATTTCTAAATTCGTCTCTTTTTTTGCAGTGTCAATAATTACAGGTGCTGCACATATAATGGCGTCTACCCCTACATGTTCTAGATCTTTTAAATATTCAACTAATCCTTCAATGTTCTCATTATGAGGGATAATATTTGTAGTAACATATAATTTTTTATCAATGCTATGGGCAAAATCACAAGCTTCCTTAATTTGAGGAATATCAAAATTAGAAGCACGCGCTCTTAATGAAAACTTCTTTCCACCAATAAACACTGCATCTGCACCATAAATAAAAGCTATTTTAAGTTTTTCTAAATCTCCAGCTGGAGCCAGTAATTCAGGTTTAATCATATCTGCCACACTACTTATCATAAACTGTCTTTTTATACAAGAAGCCAGAATCATGATCCCCTTCATAAAGTTTAGATACCTCGTCTGAATTAACACTATTATCTAAAATCCCTTTGTAGTACTTTAAAGTTTTTACTAAATATAGATTATCTTTAAATATTCCATCGATTATAAATACATCCAAACAACTACTTAGTATACTTATTTCTTTAAATGATTCCACTGATTTATCTCTAAATATGTGTGTACCTTGATTATCTTGGAAAATAGGATAACTTTCATTTCTAATCTCTTCTACGACCTTTAAATTTCTATTTTCAATATAGTCTTCATATTCTCTATTTGTATACTTGAAATAGTTTTCTATTAGAGGCCTTCTTGAATGAAACATATTTAAATGACCATGTCCAACTAAAGATATTTCTAAAGTTTTACCTTTAGAAATTTGCTTAATGTCATCTAGAGTAATTTCTTTAGAAATAGTCAATCCTTTAATTCCTTGTCTACTCCAAAAGATAGGATCATAATAATTTGTATTAAGCGTTTCAGGGTTATAAACTAGTTTGTCTTCTACACCGAGTTTTTTAGCTAATTGATACACAGCCAAATCGCCAAAAATTATCCCGTCCACATCCAATTCTTTAATAAATTCAAGAAATTCTTGTAAACTTTTCATATTGGAATTATGAACAATCATATTCATAACAATATAAATTTCTTTGTTTAAAGATTTTATTAAATTATTAGCATCTTTAATTTCTAATGTAGAGAAAGAATGAACGAGTCTATTTGCAAATGAACTGTTCCCAACAAGGAAAATATCTGCACCACTTTCACTCAATTTCTTAATCCCATTAACACCAATTGGTGTTACTGCTAACTTCATTGAATCACATCCTTTTTAATGCTCAAACTCATTCCGTCACCAATTGAATAAATATAAGTATCAAAATCTGGTTGTTCAACTACAAAGTTGTTGAAAGCATCAATTTTTCTAACTAATTGTTTCAAGTTTCTATCTTTTATTGGTGTAACTACTAAATCATGAAATAAAAGATTATCTGTAATAATTAGTCCTTTATCATTTAATAAGGCTTTATATTTATTAAAAAACTTTATACTTTGGGCTTTTGCTGCATCAATAAAAATTAAATCAAATTTTCCCAACTTAGACACATCAACATCTAATGCATCTTCATTGATCACAGATATTCTTTTCTCTAATGAAGCTAATTTTATATTATCAACTGCTTTGTCGTACATTGCCTTATCTCTTTCTATTGTTGTAATTAGACAATTACTACTTATAGCCATATTAATAGCTGAATACCCAATAGCAGTACCGATTTCTAATATGCTTTTTACATCTTTAATATTGATAATTTGTTTAATGAAGTTTATACCAACTTCATTAATAATAGGAACATTATTTTCGATAGCATATGTCTCTAAAGAAACTAACAAACTATTAGTTTCTTTTACATTTACATTTTTTAAATATTCCTTAATCATAAGAAATCACCTATTCTTCATCTAAAAACGATTCTAATACTTCTTCTAACATATTCCATTCTTCTTCAGATTCAACTTGAACCAAGTTTCCACCATCTTTAGCATTTTCATCGAAAATCGCTGCAAAAACTTCTTCAGATTCATCGTCTGGCATTTTATATATTACATAAGACTTGCCAAAATCTTCACTATTAAATGTTAATACAACTTCAAATTCTTTTTCTACACCTTGATCATCAACTACTGTGAATGTCTTTTCTTCCATTTGTTTCTCCTATCCTAGGCTGTCTAAATAACCTTGCAAGATTATTATAGCTGCCATCTTATCTATATCTTTTTTTCTTTTCTTTCTTTTTAAATTCTGAGATTTCATCATGTTTGAAGCCATTCTTGATGTTAATCTTTCATCCCAAAAAATAACTTTAATATTACTTTCGTTTTCCAAATTCATTTTAAATTCTTGTGTAATCTTTGCTTGTTCTCCTAAACTACCATCCATATTTTTAGGGAGTCCTAATACTATGGCATCTACATTATATTGTACTATAACTTTAAGTGTATAGTCTAATGCACTTTTAAAGTCTTTTTCTTCAAATCTAAATGTTTCAATTCCTGAAGCTAAAAATCCTAATTCATCACTTAATGCTATTCCTAGTGTTCTGTTTCCTAAATCCAATCCTAGTTTTCTCATTTAACTAATTCCTTAACTTTAAGTAGTGCTTCATCTACTTTACTAATATCTTTACCTCCAGCTTGAGCCATATCTGGA
>Ga0307989_1001083_pt1 | contig 15443 bp, 12 predicted proteins | sample EllFjometagen185_FD_203164 | JGI IMG/M metagenome (GOLD analysis project Ga0307989, IMG submission 203164) | Marine microbial communities from Ellis Fjord, Antarctic Ocean - #185 | ecosystem: Environmental > Aquatic > Marine > Unclassified | place: Southern Ocean | collected 2014-10-08
GAAAGTGAAATTCTCCTTCGCTTTTTGAGCTTTGGAGGATAAAAAACTCTAAATGCTAAAGCATAAGAGTTTTTAAATTAAATCCCTATTTTAATAGCTAAAGTACAAACTTGATCATTGTCGGCATATGTACAACTGGTACCATAGGTTTTGACAGATCCTGAGCTAACAATTCCATCATCCATTTTAGTGTCAATTGCTAGTGCAGTTAAACCTTTTATAATATTTGTAGTACCTGCTATTGGTTGATTTTGTGCATCACTAGCAGCAGCAGTTACAGTTGGTTGAGCTCCGTTTGTTTGTCCAGTGATAACTAAGACATTTCTCATAGTTGAATCCCAATCCATTGTCCAATAATTACCTTTAGATTTTGAAGCAACCATATTTGTATTTGTAGTAGATCCTAAATCACATGGACTAGCTGTTGTATGAGTCAAGGCTTCTACTACTACTTTTTTTGCAGCAATGTCAGCTCCAGCAATTCCAGTATCTATAATACTTTGTTCTTCTAGATCAACCCATGCCGCAACTCCTTCTGCAACATTAGCTCCAATAGCTTCTATATGTCCATCTAAATCTCCATCGTCACTTCCACTGGCATCTACATATCCGTCACCTGGAAGTTTGTCTTGTGAAGCATAATAAGCATTTACTGCCATTTTATAATTACGAGCCTCTGAGATGATTGATCTTACTTGGCCACTTTTAATTAAACTTGCTCCTCCTGTTATACCTGCTACCAATAAACCTATAATAATAAGTACTATGGATAACTCTATAAGAGAGAAACCTTTATTTTCGTTTTTCATAATTTTAAACCGGTTTGTTTATAATAACACTGTTGATACTAAATATGTATTATTTTAAAAACAAGAAAAAAATTGTCTCTATTGTATTTTTTTGAGAATCTTTGTTAGGTCAGATAAATCTTTTGGAAATTTTGTTTCAAATTCCAATAGCTTTTGGCTGCTTGGTTGATGAAAAGATATTTTATAAGAATGTAGTGCTTGTCTTGAAAAATTATTAATAAAATCAATTTCTTTTTGAATTAAATTTATTTTATTTGATAGTATATGTGATTTTCCTCCGTAGGTTTGATCTCCAATTAAAGGACATTTCTTTGAATGACAATGTACTCTTATTTGATGAGTTCTTCCTGTATCCAAAACACACTCAATTAAACTAGCTGTATTTTTTCCATAGGTTTTTTGTGTGTTGTAATTTGTGACAGAGTGTTTTCCTTTGTTATTTGTTGTTAGCTCCATTTTTAATCTATTGTATCTGTTCCTTTGAATATTTCCGGTTATTTGTCCTTTTTGAGGTCTTAAGCTTCCCCAAACAATTGCTAAATAATGTCTTTTTAAAATACGTTCTTGTATTTGTTCGGTTAAAGATTGATGTGCTTTGTCATTTTTTGCTACTACCATTAAACCACTTGTATCTTTATCTAAGCGATGAACAATTCCTGGTCGGATTGTTCCATTAATTTCAGATAAATTTTTTCCACAATAATTTAATAATGCATTTACTAGAGTGTTTTCTTTATTTCCTGCACCGGGATGAGTTGTTAATCCTGCTTGTTTATTTATAACCAACATATCTTGATCTTCGTAAACTATATCTAAAGGAATATCTTTTGCGATAATCTGTGATTCTTTTAAAGGGGTAATTGTTAAAGTGTAACAATCATTTAATTTTGTTTTATGCGATATATTAGTTATTATTGTATTATCTTTTTTCAAATGTTTTTCTGATATCAAATTTTGAATTCTACTTCTGGAAATATTTTCTTTTGTTAAAGAATCAGATAAATATTTGTCTATTCTAAGATTTACTTGGTTTTCTTGTATTATTGTGAATTGAAATTTTTGCATATTTTTTAACTTGTTAAAAAAATGTTATTTTAGGCTTTATTTAAAATAACGAAGTGCTTAATAAAAAGGCGTGTCATCTCCAGAATTACAAAGTAATTCGTAGGGGATCTATTGTATCTAGGTTCCCGCTTTCCTTTTATGTCAAAGCTTTGGATGACAGGTTGTGGGAATTATAAATATATATAAAAAATAGTTGTTTATTTTGCTAATAAGTGTTAATAACTTTTATAAGATTTTTATAAAAGAAAATCAAATAAAATTAAAAAAAAAGGAATTTAAATAATGGAAAGTGTAATGGAAAATACAGTTAATATAGCATTTTTTGATCTATTGATGCAAGCCGACATAGTTATAAAAATAATTTTATTTATATTGGTGTTAGGTTCTTTATGGTCATGGGCTATTGTTTTTGATAAGGTTTTTAAATTTAGGATTTTAAATGTTAAAACAGCTAAGTTTGATAAGTTGTTTTGGTCTGGAAAAATGTTGGAAGATATTTATAAGGCTATTAAAGATAGCGTAGATCATCCTTCTGCTATGATATTTGCTGCTGCAATGCAAGAATGGGAAATGAGTGATGTTATTGCAATAGCTAAAAGTGCGGATGCAAGTAAAAAGAATTCACTAAAAGATCGTATAACAAATGTAATGAACGTAGCTTTAAGTCGCTCTATGAATAAATTAAAATATGGTCTGAGCTTTCTCTTAACTGTTGGTTCTACTGCTACATTTTTTGGTTTATTTGGTACGGTTTGGGGTATTATGAATAGTTTCCAATCTATTTCTTTAGCAAAAGATACTAGTCTTATAGTTATAGCACCTGGTGTTGCTAGTGCTTTGATGACAACTATTTTTGGTTTATTTGCTGCTATACCAGCTGTGATATTTTATAATTATTATACACATAAAATAAGTACAATTGAAGAAGAAATGGAAAATTTCTCAGAAGAGGTTATAACAATTTTATCTAGGGAGTTAGATCAGTAGTTGTTTTGTCATTGCGAGGAGTATTTTGTGTGATGCGGAAATATTGTTATTGCAAGCGAAGCGAAGCAATCTTCCATTGTGTCATTGCGAGGAGCGGAGCGACGCGGCAATCTAGATCACCACGAAATGCTATTCGCATTTCTCGTGATGACCGCTTTTCTAAGAAGGTTTTGTTTTTTAAAATAAATTTAAAAAACATTTTTTTTAATAAATTAAAAAAAATACTAAATGAAATTAAAACGTAGAAGTTTTTTAAGAAAACAACAAAAAGAAACACATATCAATATAGCTCCTTTTGTGGATGTTTTGTTTGTTATGTTAATAGTGTTTATGATTGCAGCGCCTATTATGTTAGGTGGTGTAAAAATTGATTTACCTAAAGGTACTGCAGATCTTGTGGTAGTTAAAAAAGAGCCTATATCAGTAACTATTGCAAAAGATGGAAGTATTTATTTAGGTAAAGATGCAATAAAACTTAGATTACTTCCAAATAAACTTTTAGAAATTACAAGAGGGAATTTAGAGACTCGTATTTTTGTCAGAGCTGATGAAAAATTAAATTATGGTCGAGTTGTTAAAGTGGTTGGAAGAATTAATTCGGCCGGATTTATTAATGTTTCTCTTGTAACAGATTTAGCAAAAAATCTATGATTAGAAATTTACTTTACTCATTTTTTTTACATTTTATTTTAATAGCACTAATTTATTTTAGTGGACTTGTTTTGTTGAATAAACCTGGATATTTAACTTTAAGTCCTAATGTAATGAATGTTAATATAGTTGATGTTCAAGAATTTGAAAAAATGTATAAAAAGAAAAAGCCAAAAGAAAAGAAAGTTAAAAAACCTGTGCCTGTGGTAAAAAAATCAGAAAAAAAGATTGAGAAGAAAAAACCTGAAGTTAAAGCTAAATCTAAAAAAGTTATACTCTCTCAAAAAACACCTTTAAAAAAGAAACTTAAGAAAAAAGTGGAAATCATAGAAAAAGATAAATTTGTTGAAACAATTTTTGACGATGAAAATGATTTGGTTGAAATGGAAGAATACAAGGTTGATTTGTTAGAGTCTCAAGTTAAGAAAGAAAATGATTTAGAATATAAAAGTTTTATAGAGCTTAGTGGTAAAAATATAATTGAATTAAGTTTAAGAGAAAGAATAAATCTTCAAAGACAAATTAAGTCTTGTTATAAAAGAGCGATGCTTAAAAGTGGAGCAGATAGTAAGAGTATTGTATCAGTTACTATAAAAGTAAATCGAGATGGGTTTATTGATATGAAAAAAATAAAAATTGAAAAACATGAAGACGAAAGTTTGGATACAAGTGATGAAGATTTTAAAATAGCTATAGATAATGCAAAGACTGCTTTAATTTTTTGTAGTCCGTTAAGAAATTTGCCTTTGCATAAATATAGAGCTTGGAAAAGGGTTACGCTACTATTTAACACAAACAATTTAAATTAATTCTTGCTGTGAGTTTTGTTGTTGCTTTGGAAAATTTTTTTAAGAGTCACGTATAAAGGATACGTTCCCTTAAAAATTTTCCAGTCTCCTAAAAACTCTTTGCAAGAATTAGTTTAGTAGAAATTGTTTAAATTATGATGACTGTAGAAAATGTTTTTTTAATAAAGGAAATGAATATGAAGAAGATACTATTATTTTTAATTTGTTTTTTGTTCAGTTTAAATGCTTATGCAAGCGTTCAATTTGATATTGATAATAATGAGATAAAGAAAATTAGAACTTTGTTTACTGATTTTACTTATGTTTCAGAAAATAAAGATTTATCTAAAGATGTTCAGGAGAATTCTGCTTTAATTCAACCCTCTGTGCCACAAGAGGAGCGAGATAATGCACGTATTCTTGTTGAAAATATAATTATGAAAATAAAACAAGATTTAAAAACTACAAACTTGTTTGACATAATGGTTGAAGGTGAGAATTGGAAATTTTGGGAAGGTTATAATAAAACAGAGAATAAAGATGAAGATGATATGGAAAATTTTATTTTGAAAAAATATAAGAACGTTGAAGTGGATGCAATTTTGGTGGGTAGTTATGAAATAAATAAAAAAGGTAGTATTGAAATTAAAATTCGTTTATGGGATGTCTTGGACGAAAGACAATTATTTGGAAAATACTATATTGCTAAGAAAAATAATTGGAGTAGGATAGGGCATGTTATTGCTGATCAAATCTATGCTAGTTTAACGGGTGAAATTACAGGTCATTTTGATAGCAAAATTGTATATATTGCAGAAATTGGTGATCCAAAAAATCGTAAAAAAAGATTAGCTCTTGTTGATTTTGATGGTGAAAATTTAAATTATTTAGATACTCAAAACAATTTAGTCATTACTCCTGTTTTTTCTCAAGATGATAAAAATACTATATTTTATGTTGAATATAAAAACAGGATGCCAGCAAAAATTTATCAAAGAAATCTTTTAGATAATATCGTTTCAGTAGTGGGTGATTTTAAAGAAATGACTTTCTCTCCTAGTTATCATCCTGCCGAAGAGCAAAAAATGTTATTTTCTGCTGCTAAGAAAGGAATAACTGATATTTATGAAATTAATTTGCGAAATGGAAAAAGCAAAAGATTAACAAATACTTCTTTTATAGACACCACTCCCTATTATTCACCTGATGGAGAAAAAATTGTTTTTTGTTCTGATAGAAGTGGTTCGCAAAAACTTTATGTTATGGATGTTGATGGTACAAATGTCAATAGAATATCACTTGCCAGAGGTGAGTATTCTAAACCAAGTTGGTCTCCTGATGGTAGGTTAATAGCTTTTGTTAAAGTTCGTAAAGGAGAATTTTTTGTTGGAGTAATGAGTCCGGGAGGAGAAAACGAAAGAATGCTCATAAGTGCATATTTGGTAGAAGGTGTTAAATGGTCACCTAATGGTAGATATTTAATGTATTCAAAACAATTGGGGGCATATGGTGATAAAAGTATTCCTTATTTGTATGTTATGGATATTTTAACAGGTTATGAGTATAAAATCTCCACGCCACTTAAGGAGGGTGCAACTGATCCCGACTGGATTTCTAAGTAGGTATTGCTGTGAATTTCTGCGTTGCTTTCAAAGTTTTTTTAGGACTCACGTATAAAGGATACGCTCGCCTAAAAAAACTTTGAGTCGTCTAGAAATTCTTTGCAATACCTACTTAGAAACTGAGTGTTGTATAAAGTTAAATATTTTTTAAATCCCTAAAAAACCTTAGCAAGAATTACCTAGAAACTGAGTGTTTTTTTTTGTTATCGCGAGGAGGCGAAGCCGACGTGGCGATCTATTATATGGTATGAGATTGCTTCGTCATTTCATTCCTTGCAATGACACAATAACGCAATGACACAATGTATTGCGGGGGATTGCCACGCATTTCTAAAAAATGTTCGCAATGACATAATAATGTAATGACACAACGGGGGAGGTGTAATATATATATATCATCCTTGGTTAATACCACAGGAATCTATATTATTTTCCTTTTGACAAAAATTATGGATTGTGTAATCTACTATATGCAATGTAACTTTTTAAATTTTGATGACTCGAATTAGAAATAAATATACAAATCAAACATATAAAAAAGCTGTTTTCCATTTACATTTAATGGGTGTTTTTTTTGCAATATCTTTTGTAATAGTTGCTTTATCTATTGGATATATTTTGTCAGATATAAAAAATAGTTCTAAAGATGTTATTGTAATAGTAGATGGAAAAAATAAGCCTGATTTTGAAAAAGAACAAATTCAGGAAATATTAAAACCACGGGCAGAAATTGAGCATTTTGGTAAAGATTATACTTATGTTATTTCAGAAAAGGGAATAATTGAACAAAAGGGCGATAAAGAGACAATCTTTTTAGAAAATGTAAATGTTAATTCTACTTTTGGTCATGTTAAATCTGATAATTTAGTTGTTAAAAATAATAGAACTATTTTAGAGTTTCGGGGAAATCCTGTATTAACAATCAATCCTATAAATGAGGCAAAAAATGAAAAAAACACAAAAAATTAATTCTAATCTTTTTTCTTTAGTTGAAGTAATAGTAACTTTTTTTGGTATTGGAAATTTTAAATTTTGTCCAGGTACTTGGGCCAGTATAGCTACTCTTCCTATTTGGGTTTTTCTTAATTTATTTTTAATTGTTATAGGAGTTGAGACTAATGTAATGTTTTTATTTGTGTGGTTTATTATTATAATTGGTTTGTTTGCTTTAGGTATTTGGGCTGTTGATATTTATATGAAGAAAAATCAAAAACATGATTCTTCTGAAATAGTAATTGATGAAGTAGTAGGTCAGTTGATAACTTTTGTTATGAGTTTAATGATTATGATATACTTTTTAGCTCAAAATCCAGGTGTAGTTACTGAAATACTAGGTGTTTATAGAGGACCTACTGTTTGTTTTGTGTCATTAATTTTAGTAGCGCCAGTAATTGTTTTTAGATATTTTGATATAAAAAAACCTTGGATTATTGGTAGATGTGATAAGAATGTTAAAGGTGCTTTAGGCGTAATGTTGGATGATGTGTTAGCTGGTTTTTTTACTAGTTTAGTAATGTTTCCTTTATATTTCTTTTTTGTTTTGAGTTTGTAAAATATCATATCATTTTTATTTCTCACTATGTCATCCTCTAGCTTGTTTCGAGGTTCTCCACATCACAGAACGCAAAATGCTCTTTAAATGCGAGGATGACCAAAAATGATTGCAACAAATTAATGTTGTATTGAATTAGATCCCCGAGACAAGCTCGAGGATGATATAATGGTGTTTTTTCTTATTGTTTTGAAACGTTAAGGAAGGGATTACAAATCCCTTCTTGCAAAGAGGGATTGCCGCGTCGCTGTGCTCCTCGCAATGACATAGTGTTGCGGGATCCTCACATCACAGAGCGCAAAACGCTCTTTAAATGTGAGAATGACCATTCTTTTTTATTATCACTTTTTATGTCATTAAAAAAAGGATGATAAACTTCATTCATTAAAAAAAAGTAATTGAATAGGACAAAGAAAGAATTGTATCTTTTGCTTGATCTGTTTGTCAAATTATGATATCATAATTATAAATTTCCTTTATATTTTAATTTAATTATTTTTTAAATGTCTGAACCAAATGGAAAATCACAATTAGGATCAACAATAAGAGTGTCAGATGCAGTTGGTGCACCTCATTCTTATTTAAAGAGATATCTAAGTATACCAGTATCTGGTTCTCAATCTGGTGCGGCTGCAGCTGCTGCTGCACATACTACTTCGCAAAGTGAAATACCTCCTTCAATAAAAGAACTGTTAGAAGAGTCAGTAGGAGCGTATAAGCCTATTCAAATAGAGGATTTTTTGTCAGAATTTATAAAAAGTTCTGTTAAAATTGTATATTCAAGTAGTAAAAATTATGATTCTGAACAATTAGAATATGCAGAAACTTTTGTTAGATCATTGCGTGAACGTTCAACGTATACTTTTACATTAAAAGATTTTGTTGATAAATTTCTTCCGAAAGAGCAATTAACTGCTTGTTTTGATTCTTTGAGTTTAGATAAGCGTTTTAAGCCTTTTTTTGGAATTGATCAAGAAGGAACACAAACACAGTTGCTAGAAGAGGAGGTAGATGTTTCTAAATTTTCAGGATTACTTGAAGAGTTATTATCAGTAGTAGATCAGCGACAATTGGATCTTGGCTCTTCAGCTGCAGGTGCTGCTGTGGCTTCTAGACAACATCATATATCGTCTGATCCTCTTCCAATACTTGCTCGACGACGACGACCAAAAAGAAGAAAAAGTCGTAGAGATGTTTATGCAGCAGGTGCAGCAGGTGCAGTAGCTCCTTCGGTTGAAGATAAATATTCTCCTATAGAAAATTCTCAAGATTTTGTTTCACGATTTACTGAAAATATAATTTCTACAATATTTGATAAGTTAGATAGATTGAATTCGAGAGCATTAAGTTCTGCGTTAAGTCTTATGGAGTTGTTAGCTGGATATTCAGAATCAGATGATTTTACAAGTCAAAATTTTATTAAGAATTTTAATGTTGCAGATAAAATACCAGAAAGTGGGAGTTTTTTCAAACATTTGGGTTTAGATGGATTTTTTAAATCATCATTTAAATCGTTTTCATCTGATTCGACACAATTACATCAAACCCCTGAACATAAGAAAAAAATAATTCAATTGTTAGGCTTTATTTCTGCGAAGCAAGCAATTCCAGTAGTAATATCTCCTCAAGTTTCATATGCAAGAGGTCTTGCGGGTAAAGCTGCTGCAGCTGCTGCAGGATCTTCGGATGATCTTGCAGTACTTGCTTGTGCTGTACCAGTAGCGCTAATATCGAGGGGTGTTTCATCTGTACCAGAGGCAATAATTCGATTAGAACAACCTGCAGTAGCAGGTTCTAAGAGTTCTAATATTCTATCTCCTAATACTCTTATGGGTTTTGCAGGTTTACCTTATCCTGGTTTTGAAGGATATCAAGTTAGTAAATTAGTTGTAGCAGATGTAGCAACTCGAGATACAAATGCGTCTGGTTCTGGATCTGGTGCGGCTGCAGCTGCTGCAGGATCTTCGGATTGTCTTGCAGCACTTGCTTGTGGTGGTGCACCATCATTTGCTGTAGCAGTTGATCCTAAAGCGGCAGATGATGGACAATTGTCTCATGAGAAATTTATTGAGAATATGGTTAATAGATATTTGCGAATGGTTAAAATTGAAAGAAGAGATTCTGGAGGAAGTTCAGAGCTTGAAGGGTTAGGGTTGCCAATATCTGAAGGATCAGGAGAGTCTAGTGATTCATCGAGAGAAGCAGTGGTGTCATCAGCTGCGGTAGCTGCAGCACCTGTATCATTTTTAAAGCAACAAATTAGTTTTTTAAAAGGTCTTCCAAGAAGTCCTTCGATAATGTATGATCATAGGAAAGAAGCAGAAAATCGAGCTCCTCTTACAAAAGAAACAAACCATTCAGCACCACAAATTCCTACTTTAGAAATGAGATCCAAACTTCGTAGAGCTAGAAGTGAGGGTTTATTAGAAGAAAAATTATCTTTTCTTAAATTAGTTGAATGTTTTTTTGAAATTGAAAGTAAAACACCAGATGCGCTAGAAAGTTATCCTGATGAAATTGCTAGATGGTTGGGAAGAAATGGTGAAAAAGAAAAGAGAAAATTAACTGATGGTGATGCAGTTATAAATGCCAGTACAGCAGACTATGCTAGAGAAGTTGCTAGTGGTGAGCGGATAAGAACAGATGAACAACCAATTGTGAGCACATCTCTTATTTTGAATAGTTTGGAACAAAGATCAGCATTAGTAGCTCTTTTAGCTACAAGAGTTGATTTTATAGAAGGTGAACAAGATGTAGTAAAAGGAATTAGTTTTGGTTCTTTAAAATATGATCTTGATGCATGCAAATCATTATTAACTAGAAAAGAATTAAGGGAATGTGAAATTTATCGTGGACGTGCTTCTGAAGCAGCTTCAGAAGGCAATAGAAGAGGTTTAATTATTTTAAGTGCTGCTTTCAAATTAGTTGTTTATGATAAAGAGGGAGAAAAATTAGATGGTTTGTTATTTACTTCTCATAAAAGACAAGAGGTGTTGAAAAAATATAAAGTAATTCAAGGTCATACTCGTCAAATAACAGTAAATAGACCTATGGTTTCTCAGGTAGATTGTTCAGCAATAAGAAAAGAAAAAGAAGCAGTACAAGAAGCAGCAGTAGCAGAAGCAGCAGAAAGACAAAAACAAGAGACAGAAAGACGAGCAGCAGAAGTTAAACAAAGGTTAGTCAGAGAGAGAGCGACAGCGGCAGTGACAGAAGCAGGTAGAAAAAGAAGAGAAACAGCAGCACAAGAAGTGCTTGATAGAATAACAGGTGTGGTGGGAAGAATAGATCCTTCTGTTGCAGATGAAGGACAATGTAGAAGATTTAAAAATTTAGCTACAACAACATCGGGAACAAGACGACCATTATCAGAAGTTAATATTAACAAAATAGATAACGAAAGAGCGAGTAGAGTTGCTAAGTTGTTTAGAGGAGGGGAATGTGGACATAAAATTGTTGGTGATGTTGAAGATTTGGGAAAATTAATAGGTTTAGAAGATGGTGATTTTGTAGATGCAGGTGGTTTGAGGAAGGTTATATTAGATAAAGAAAGACCTTTTAGAGGAAGGGAACAAGCATTAGAGAGAGAAAGACAACGAGCAGAAAGACAAGCAACACCATCACTAGTATCAGCACTACCACTACCAACACCACCACCAGTATCAAATGCGGTAGGAGCAGTAGGAGCATCACCACCACTACCAACACCATCACCAGTATCAAATGCGGTAGGAGCAGCAGCAGGAGCATCACCACCAGCATCACCACTAGCATCAGCAATAGGAGCGCCATCAGCAGCAGGAGCAGCAGCGGGAGTAAGTGTGGGGGTTCAAACAGACCCAGCATCACCAGCAGAAAGAGATGCACGAGCAGCAGCAGCGTTAGCAGCAGCAGCAGAAAGAGATGCAGCAGAAAGAAGAAGACGAGCAGAAGCAGCAACAACAGTAGCAGATGCACGAGCAAATGCAGCAGAAGCAGCACAAGCAGAAGCACAAGCAGCAACAACAGCAGCACAAAGAGATGCAGCAGCAGTAGCAGAAGCAGCAAGAGTAGCAGCAGAAGCAGCAGCAGCAACAGCAGCACAAGCAGCAGCAGAAGCAGCAGCAGAAGCAGCAAGAGTAGCAGCAGAAGCAGAAGCAGCACGAGAACGAGAACGAGCAGGAGTACTAGCAGCAGCACAAAGAGAAAGAGATGCAGCACAAGCAGCAGCAGCAGCAACAGTAGCAGAAGCAGAAGCAGAAGCACGAGCAGATGCAGCAACAGAAGCACAAGCAGCAGCAGAAAGAGGAAGACGAGTAGCAGAAAGAGGAAGACTAGCAGATGCACAAGCAGCAGCAACACGAATAGCAGCAGCAGAAGCAACAGCAACAGTAGCAGAAGCAGCAGCAGAAGCACGAGCAGAAAGAGTAGATGCAGTGGTGCAAACAGACCCAGTAGTAGGAGTAGGAGTAGGAGTAGGAGTAGGAGTAGGAGTAGGAGTAGGAGTAGGAGTAGGAGTAGGAGTAGGAGTAGGAGTAGGAGTAGGAGTAGGAGTAGGAGTAGGAGTAGGAGAAGAAAAAGGGGGAGAAGCAGGAGATTTTCAAATGAGAGGTAGATTATGTTTTGGTGTTGTTCCGGGGCTAGAATCTCAACGTCCAGATTTTTCAATGTATGAAGGTTTGAGAGATGATATACGACGAGCTGGTGGTACTAGAGAGAGAGTTATGGAGTCAGAAGATGGAAGTCAACTAATAGCAAGCTATGAAAGATTTCATAATAGGTTTGATGAAAGAAAATCACCAAATACTATTAATGTTTCTACTTTAGATTCACAAAGAAATATACTACATTCTTTTGGAACTTTTGATCCTGTTGCTGATGTTGATGGATGGTCTTTGCAAACAGATAGATTGCGATCTGGTTTTGAATTAAAATTGAATTTATATGACGAAGTTGCTGTTGGTTTTACTGCTGATTGTTTAGGTATTCTTAATTTTGCAAATCCTGTATTTTATAAACGTGGAGGATCGGGTGATAAATATGAGAGAATGAATACAAATCAACTTGCAAAAGAAGAGGGAAATATTTTGAGATGTTTACACGATAAAGAAATAACTGTTTCTGAAAGAGGTAATACATATCAAGAATTTATAGTTGATGAAAGATTTATTCAAACAAAAATACGAGAACAGCAAACAGGTGTTCCTAGTATATTAAGAACTGGTAGTTGTTACCCAATGTTTCCTGCTAGTACAATAGCTGGTGCTTCTATTGGTGGAAATCCTATGTTGGCGATGGCGAGATAAATCCATATTTTATGCGAGAAAGTTAATTCTTTAAAGGAAAGGATTTGTAACCTATTCTTAATATTTTAAAACAACATGAATCTTTGTTGTTAGATTTGGAAATGGATATGTACGAATTTGTTGAGGTGATAGTTTTTGTGAATAAAGACTGTTCTTTGAAAGTTCACAACAAGTTGTATAGGGTTGCTGCGTCGCGTAAAGTGCTCCTTGTAATGACATCTTTTTTTTTATTAATAAAATTCTCCTATAGTATTTATATTTTTTCTTGCGGGAGTCAACTATTTTTCGTCCTTGAAAAATAAAAACAATATGTTATTTTTAAATTTACTTATGGGCCCGTAGCTCAGTTGGTAGAGCAATTGACTCTTAATCAATTGGTCGAGAGTTCGAGTCTCTCCGGGCCCGCCAAAATAGCAAATTTATCATGTGTATACTTCAAATAATTATTGGATTAATTTTACTTTTTGTTGGAAGCGAATCTCTTATTAGAGGAAGTGTGAATATAGCAAAACGTTTTAACATTTCAACTTTAGTCATAGGTCTTACAGTGGTGGCGGTAGGCACATCAACTCCTGAATTAGCTATAAACATAAATTCTGCTTTAAAAGGTTCTCATGCTATTGCATTTGGCAATGTTGTTGGCAGTAATATTTTAAATGTAGTATTTGTTATTGCATTAGCTGCTTTAATTTATCCAATAAAAGTTCCTAGTAAATTTTCCAAATTAGATATGTCTTTTTTGTTAATAGGAAATGCAGTTGTTTATGTAATTGCTTTTTTTGGAATAATAGAAAGAACAGCTGGAGTTTTAATGTTGGTTTTGTTGGTGACATATTTAAGTATTATTGTTAAAAATGCTTTGAAATATAAAGAAAAAAAAGAAGATCAAATGGAAACAACTTGTATTGATATAAAAAGATCATGTTTTTTTATTTTATTTGGTAGTGTATTGTTGGCGTTTGGCGGTCATATTTTAACAGAAGGTGCTATTATAATGGCTCAAATAATAGGTATTTCTGAAGCTGTAATTGGTGTTACTATAGTTGCAATTGGAAGTTCTGCACCTGAAATGGTAACAACAATTGTTGCTTCTATAAAAAAACAATCTGATATTGCAATAGGTGGTATTGCCGGTAGTAATCTTTTTAATATTTTGGGTATTTTAGGTATAACCGCTATTATCAAACCTCTAGAAGTGCAATCATCATTTTTGAGATTAGATCTGCCTTTTGCGCTGGCAACTACATTAATGTTATATTTTGTAATTAGATTTTCTAAGGTCATTGATAGAAGAATTGGCGGAATATTTTTATGCTGTTACTTTTTATATTTATATTTGCAGTTTATTTTATGTTAGATGCTTTTCTTACTATATTTATTATTTTTCTTTTTGCTTTAGGTTTTATTTTTTTAATAAGATTAATGCTGTGTTTGTTTCTTTTTATTTTTTCTAAAAAATATAGAATTAAATCAAAAGCTGTAAAAAAACAAAAACAGATAAAATTAAAAGATGAAGAAAATGAAGAAGATGAAAAATATCGTGATAAAGATAAAGAGATAGAAAAGGAAAATAGAATTAGTAAAACAGTTCTTGGTTTGGAGAAAACACTTTTAGATGTTTGTGATAATGAAGTGGAAATTGAAAGAGAAGAAATTGTGGATATAGTGAAACCAACTGGATTTTGGACTTCTTTTATTTTAGGTCAGAAATTGACTTTTTTGCTTAATCAAGCACATATAATTAATCAGAGAGAAAGCAAAGGATTCTGGGTTAGTATGATTGAAGCACAATCTAGAACATTAGGAAGACAGAAAGGAAGAGGACTTTCAAGGGAATCTTAAAAACTTTTTTAATATTTTCTTAAATGACTGTTGTGACAAATAGCAATTGCTAATGCATCTGCTTCATCTTCTGTTTGAGTATTTGATTTAGGTAATAGATATTTAATCATTTTACATACTTGTTGTTTTTGTGCTTTTCCAACCCCAGTTACTGTTTTTTTAATTAGATTAGGTAGATACTCATGTATTGGAATATCTTGAAGAGCAATGGTTGTTAGAATTGCGCCTCTTGCTTGTCCGAGCTTTAGAGAGGTTAGGGGGTTTTGGTTAACAAAAGTTTCTTCTATCGCGCAAGCAGTTGGTTTGTGATGATTTAATATTATAGAGATTTCTTTACTGATGTTTTTTAGTCTCTCTCCCATTGGTTGTTTTGTATTTGTGGCAATTGTTCCACTTGCAATATAAATGATTTGATTGTCTTTTGATTCAATAATTCCCCAGCCGGTTTTAATAAGTCCTGGATCAATTCCTAGTATTAGCATAATTTTTTTTAATTTATTAAAAAAATATCGCACTTTGTGCTCTTCGTAATGACACAAAGGGAGATTGCCGCGTCGCTCCGCTCCTCGCAATGACACAAAGAGGGATTGCCACGCATTTCTAAGAAATGCTCGCAATGACAATATTTCCGCGTCGCTCCGCTCCTCGCAATGACACAACGGGAGATTGCCGTGCATTTCTAAGAAATGCTCTCAATGACAATATTTCCGCGTCGCACTTTGTGCTCTTCGTAATGACACGATGTGTTGTATGGGGTTGCCACGCATTTCTAAGAAATGCTCGCAATGACAATATTTCCGCGTCGCTCCGCTCCTCGCAATGACACAACGGGAGATTGCCGT
>Ga0307989_1001084_pt1 | contig 15431 bp, 12 predicted proteins | sample EllFjometagen185_FD_203164 | JGI IMG/M metagenome (GOLD analysis project Ga0307989, IMG submission 203164) | Marine microbial communities from Ellis Fjord, Antarctic Ocean - #185 | ecosystem: Environmental > Aquatic > Marine > Unclassified | place: Southern Ocean | collected 2014-10-08
CCCATATAAACCATATATTGTAATGGAATTGGACGGATTTTGTAGTTTAAATGTACAATTTCATAACGACAACATCCTGCTAATTCCCACATTTTGTCTTTTAATTGATCAATGTCACCGATTGTTGCTGATAAAGTAATAATAGCACAGTTGTTTTTCAATTCAATCGTATTAACTTGTTCAATTCCATTTTCGTCAAACACCCCACTCATTTGAACACGGGATGTTTCAATTGGTAGAAACCGTTTCCACCATAGACATCGTGACGATAGTTTCATATGTACTTCATCAAAAACAATATATTCGAGTTTGTTTACAAATTGACTATTAACTGGATTTGTAACAAAATCAACGAAGTTTTCGATTGTTGTACACATTAATTGTGTGTTTGGTACATGAGTATCATCAGCAGTTGAAATATGTTTGCTTTGCATACTACATAGACGCATATTTTTCGTTTTGTATGACTTTCGATATTTTGCGACAATGATTGAGTATACTTCTCGCATAACTTCTTCATTTGGTAAAACAAACAAACATGTTCGATCATTTCGAGACAATATTTCATGTACAACACATAACACCGTTGCATATGTTTTTCCACAGGATGTGGAAATATCAAGAATAAGATGATGTCGTTTATGAATATGATCACTCAAATCATTTTGCCAATCAAGGAACTGTTCGTTTTTGTATTTGTCATGATACATTTCATTTTCAACGACCGTTTGTTTTTTTCCACAAATGTATATTTTCTTAGTTTTCCGTGGATTGTATTGCACGTTTGATACAATTTCATCACATGTTTTCTCATTGTATACGTTTTGTTTTGTATCACTTTCAATTTTCATGTATGATGTGTCATAACGATTTCGTTTGAAATGAGTTGTTATCTCCCAATCACTTGTTGGACGAGGAACGTAAATATCGTCTTTCGATATCTTGGTGCTGGTATTAATCACTACATCTCGTTCATCAGACCGTTGTTCACGTATCATTTCGTCTAATTGTTCCATGTTCAATTCAATGCCATTATCATTGTCGAGATGTTGTTCTTGACGGTTTCGTTGTCCTCGATATATATGGATTGACATTTAGTAATAGAGATTTTGGTATTTATTGACAAAATGAATATTGGATATTAGATTAAAAATCAAATTAAATAAAATATTTCGATTAAATATATAAACATTAAATGTGTTATATTAGTTATGGAATTGTTTTTTTTAAATAATGAATTTTGTTAAACATTGTGCTAATTTAACGTTGTTCATTGAGCAAACTGACTTACAAAGTCACAACGATATGAAAAAACTTGATATTGTGAGTGGATTGATTCGTATGGTGAATGATATTATTCGTAAATATTATGCACATAACGAAGAAAATATCAATATGGTTGAGAGAATGTTGAGATATATTCAAGTCAGATTCATAGATGATGGGATTCATGGGTTTAATCAACAGAAAATAAAGTTGTATAAATCGATAAATGTTATTGTTCGATGTTTGAAATTAGATTTTCAAAATAAATCCAATTGGGATATAAGTTGAAGACAAAAGTAGATATAAGTATCAAATCTATGTGACACAAATGATAGATTAGAATGTATTATATCATCACATTGAACGTTTTTTGTGAATCGAATCGATTAACACTTGGAAAATAATGTGTGAATTGATATTGATTTGTTCGTAAGTTTAATTTAGCATCAATACTTGACACTAATTCGTTTGTCTTATCAATATCCATGTTTATTGATTTGTAATGTTATTTGAATAAATAATATATATTATCGGTGAAAAAATAAATAGTGCAGGTAAATTGAAAATTAATTCAACTGATTATTACATTAACATATGACGTATAACATATAACAGTTATAATGTATGTGTATGTTGCTGATATATGGAGATGCATTCCAACTAAAAGTGGTTATTGTCGCGTATTAAAATATGGAATAACTAACAATCCAAATCGTCGTTTATTAGATTATAATGTTGGTCAAGCATATCGTCCATATTTTATTAACATATACGAAATAGAAATAACTGAAAAATATAAACAACTTGAAATGTACAGCGACATCGATTTCATATTTTCACACACTGCCAGAAATCCGATTGATATCAATTTATTAGAACACAAAATAAGAACTTCGTTGCCCATATTACAAACTCTTAAAAATTACTTGGTTCAACCAAATATCGTTTCGAACAATGGTGTTTTTAATACACGAAATGAACTTATACATGAAAACGGACTACATGTATTAAATAACATCATACTTAACGAATTTGAAAAACTCGGATTGCATTTGATTAAAAAGTATACAAATGATGAAGTGACTAAGGTAAACATAACTATGAAAAATACATATAAACAACAAGAACTTCAATACATATCACATACACATGAAAAACAATCACAAAGTCGCACTTATCTTCGAACTGAATATAAAAAACTTGTGAAAATCAAACCAAATGAATTGCAACGTTCATGTAAGCAATTAATACAAACGTATTATTGCACAAACAATATTGGAACAGTTATATTACCATGTGGAGTTGGTAAAACTATTTTGAGTCTATTTGTCACATACTGGTTAAATTGTTATTCGATTTGTATTGGTTTTCCATCAACACAAAATCGCGAGGATGTTAAATGTGATTTGTCTAAAATGTACGGGGTTGATATACTTTCAAATGTATTATGTATTGATAGTACATACAATGGAACAATTGATGATATTTACACATGGATTAAATCACATGAGTACGATGTTAAGTTTGTATTAGTTACATATAAATCGTCATATAAATTAAAAGAAATGACAGAGAAACATAATTATTCATTTAATTTATGTATTGGTGATGAAGCACACCATTTGGTTTCACAAATAACCGAAGACAAAAAGAGAAAATATCAAGCATTTATCAGTATCAAATCACGTAATAAATATTACATGACTGCAACTAAAAAAATAACAATTGATGACAAAAAAGATGTGTATTCAATGGACGACGAAACAACATTCGGACACATCATTTGTGAAAAGTCGTTTGTATGGGCAATCGATAACCACAAAATAACTGATTACAATGTGTTGATTGTTGAAAATTCATCATACGATATACATTCAACTGACCATTTGGAAATGGTGTCATATACAACATTTAATGTGTTACATTCACAACAATTTGATATTGATCATATTTTGTTGTATGCAAATACAATAAAAAAATGTGAAGAAATGTATGAAAAACTGGTGTCCGATTTAACACGATATGATATGAACCGTGATGATATTTATATGTGTGTATTTACAAGTAAAGATAACGATGTTCAACACAAATGTAAATTGGACAAGTTCATAAAGTCAAACATCGCAATCGCGATTACGGTGTATAAAATGGGAGAAGGATTTGATTGTCCAAAGTTGGATGCGGTTTTACCAATTGAACATATGGAGTCATTAATACGAATTGTACAAAGTACCCTTCGGCCTAATCGTTTGAATGTTGATAAACAACATAAAATTGCATATTACATATTTCCATTTTTGACGGAAAATGATTTGGGATTGGACTCTTCGGTTCGGATGATCAACGTTTTACAACAATTGGATGAAACGGTGGTCGATAAAATTCGATTATTGCGAAACAAACGGAGTAAACGTTTGTCATCGATCAAATCAACACTTGGTGGACTTATTGAATGTAACTCTCGTGAATTGGAGACGGTCAAAATGAAATTGATCGAACGAAAGGCATTGATGATGAAAAATGGGAATAAAGAGATAGTAACGCCAGAAGAATACTATTTGGAATGTGTACGAAATGAAAATGAGAAATTGGAGTTAACCACTTCAAAGCAATACAATGATTCGAAAAGTAAACGTGATTTTTATGTGGATGAACCGAGTTTGTATTGTATGAAAAATGGTTTGACATGGAATGGGTGGCATTGGTTTTTGAAATTGGACACTCAATATTTCATTAAAGATATTGAAACGTGGAGAAAAGAACTGAAAGAACTTGGGATTGATACCATTGAAAAATATGAACGATTGTGTGAGGAAGATGCGCGTTTTGGATATGATGATTTGAATGTGTTATATCCGGAGTTTACATCGTTATATAGTGAATTTGAAACAACACGCGTTGATTTTATTAGACGGTAATTACTTTTTCTTTTTCGGTTTACTCTTTTTTGGTTTATGTATTGCGTTTTTTAATAGTTTTGATATGTCTCGTCCTTTTTCATCCATGATTTTATTTGACACTGTACGTCCATATGAATAAGCATCAATTGTACATGTTACTTTTTTCGTGGTATTCAATATTTTCTTTGCTTTTTTTCTGTCTGTTTTTCCTCCATATTGATCCAGTTCACGCGCATTTAGACTTCCTACACGAATACGTTTTTTTTCTTTACCATCCGTTCCCTTGAATGTATCACCATCTATGACTTTGATATCTGACAATGTTATTGTTTGTTTTTTTGACATGAATGGAAGTTCTGATTGTTACGAGTTGAATTGAAATGAGTTGGTTGATTGATTGAGTTAATTGATTGATTATGTGTTGATATTCAAAGTCAAAATATACGTTTTCGTTTTTTTATTGATATTCACATGAATTATCTGATAACCATTTCAATTTTTCATATTCATTTTCTAATTGTACTTTGAAAGTATGTGATTTTTCTAATTTATCGAAATATTGTTGTAAATCACTGATGAGTTGTTTGTTTTTTGGAATAAGTAATTGTATGTTTAACAATTGATCCATTTTGATTGCTTTCTGTGCCGATCCATTTTCGCATTTATACACTTTATCTTTATTGATCATTAAGTAATACCACACATAATATTTATAACTGCAATCTTTTGTATCAATCGTTAATCCTTGACTATTCAAATAATATTTCCCATATATTAACATCACACAATTACCCATTGACATACCTTCTCGACTAATTTTACAAGTTTGTCCATTTCTGTTGTATTTGTCGGTATAAAAAGATATACCACCTCCTCCATAAACCGGATATGTTTGCGTTACCATATCTACCTTCACTATACGCGTTCCATTTTTAATATCACATACATCCTTAATTTTCATACTTTCACACTCTTCATTCTCACTTATGTGCTTCACTCGTTGTCGCAAAAACGCATCACACTTCGTGATATATTCTTTTACTTGGTTCAATTTGTTGTATTCCAAATTTTTGTCAAAAACGATTTCTTTGTGTGTTTCCAATATATTTGTAATTTGAGTTAGATACTCGTCTGATTCCGGAACAGGAATATATGAGTTTTCAATATGTGTGCTTGATATATTAAATTGTATGCTTCCATTTCCAGCATTACATAACTGTTGTTTTATTATATTCCATATATGATATAAGTATAATAATGATATATTGGATTTATTAATAATTTTCGCTACTCGTTGGTTTAAATATCCTTCATTGTGTGGATAAAAACATATTTTAGCAATACTTTTGATATTTCCGGTAAGTGATACTATCATGTTGTTCTTTGACAACATAAATCTTTGATATTTGTCATTTTTAATCACATGATTGCACGTATTTAAATCCATATTTGAAAGATTTTTGATCGTTATAATTGGTATTTTTTCCGATATATCAATATCGTTTATATATTCACTTGATTTGAATGAATATCCATTTAATATATTAAAATAATCACCAAGTTTGACCATTTTAAACCCTTGTTTTGGAATAAGTCGTGGTACATTATCAAACCCATTCTCTCCATTATAGAATTTATGATCAAGGGTAGCGTGTTTTTGTTCAAGTATTTTCACAACATTCACTCGTTTTAAAAATGTACTGTTCACATACATCACATCATCTTTATTATGTTCCAAAAACAATACATCCCCATATTCTTCAAACACATCTTCTGTATATTTATCAACTGTCAATTCATAAAAATCAACATGTTCAGTTGGTTTAGTATTGTGGAATATGATAATTGATGTTTTGGTTGTCGTATTTTCAAATTGATCAGACGGGATACTGATAATTTTTTCAACATCGAAATGTGTCAGTAAATGTCTACGTATATTTGAATATATCGAATTAAACAGTACCCCTTCTTTCATTACGATACAACACGTTCCATTTTTATCAATCAAATCCATAAATAATATCATCGATGTTGACTCTTTGTCTTTCCCGCCAAGGTTATGTGCATTTGCATATTCATGAATTCGATTGCTCGCATTGTTTACACATACAATGTGTTTATCAATTGTTCTCTGTATATTCTTCTTTCGAATTAAATTATTCGCTTTCATTTTACTATATTTTTCGATAAGTACTGCATCATTTTTATGTTCTATTAAAAGTTCTTTCAAACGTTTATCAATTGTCTCACATTGAATTATTTCTTCATTTTTTGTTTTATCTCCTCCATATGGAGGATTTGACAGTACATACTTAAACTTGCGACCTAAAAATTCGTTTTTAAATGAATTTGTTTCGATAACATTATGTACCGTGTCTGGAAACTGTTTTGTCAGATAAAACAACTCACTTCCAGCAAGTTTCACTACATCTCCATTCATATCATAATGATATATACGATTGATGTTATCTTTCCAATTTACATCAAACACTCTGTCACATTCCATCACAAATCGATTTGTCAAACCGCCTGATCCGCCAAATGGGTCGATCATTGAAGGAATATTTCCTTCCTCATCCAATTCGATTTGTAAATGTTGTTCAAATATACAATTTGTGATGTATCGATTGGTAAAGTATGCTCCTAAATCTGAAATGTCCTTTATATTTCGTCCAATGAAATATTCATATACGTGACCACTCAACTGGACATCACAATTATTTTCCACATGTCGGATTTGCTCAATTTTGCGAATTAATTCAGCGAACACTTCAACGTTTATCTTTTTTGGTATCTCTGTAAACATGATTTCTCTCATTTTTTCATTTTTAGACAGTTGGGTCAACACACTTTCGGTTCCTTCATTATCCGGTTTATAACTTACGACAGTTCTAAGTAATCTTTCGTGGTCCATCGTATTTTGTGAACTTGCCATTTTAAGCAAATTGCTAAACTTACAGTTGTCTTCCAAACCGGATAATTCGAAACAATTCATAACTTCCAGTTTCATCAAATTGTAAAACAAATTGAACACGTACAGTGCCTTAAATCCGTATCCTACACCATTATTACGGCAAAAATTGTGATAATCATGAACCATCGATTTCAATAACTCTCTATTCGAACCGACCTTCGTATTTTCCATTTGTATTTTGACAAATTGTTCCTCGTATTGTCTTTGTGAATTGTCTGATAAATTATTTTTAGGTGTGATAATTTTTATCTTTTTCCATATCACATATTCTTTTTTTCTCAATATTTTTTCAATATCACATGTGCTATATTTATTATATAATTCAGTTTCGTTAAGATTTTTCAACTCCAATTCAAATATTTTTCTTTTATCTTGGTGTTTCTCAGTCAACATGTGTTTTCTATGATGCGACATTTGTTCTTTTTTTGTTTCACATATCTCACATATGTACTTGATTTTCTGATTATCTTTATTTTCCATTTTAACACTTTTTATGTTAAATAGTATACTTAAACAAAAAATAATAAAATAAAATAATTGAACAAAATGAAAATTATAATTGGAAATTTAAATTATTGAATACAAAAAACTTGATTAAATAGAATATCATTTCATTGTATTTTTATTGAAAACATATTTGAACAATGGATTTATCAACAACAGTACATATGGAGTTCAACCGTAAAAATAACACAATCAAATTTTTTGGAATGGAAGCACTGGGATTTGATTCGATTGGAAAATATATTGCTTAACTCCCAAACAAATTGATGTTATATGTTTTCTTAAAAGTCAAGGAAAAATTGACAAATTGGTTGGACAAGAAATCGTTCGCTTGGATTCGGAAGTCCCAAATGGGAATGCAGAACTAATCGATAAAACCAAAACTCTTTTAGATGAAACGGATTCCATATCAACGACATCATCATCGTCTTCATCCACATCATCGTTCCCTGATACGTTGGATGGTTTAAGTACTGATGCGAAACGAATTCTGATTGGTAAAGCATTGGTGGTACATTTAAAAAAATGGTGTAAACATGCGGGTATTCAAAAATATCAAACTATGAAAAAAGAAGAACTAAAACAAAACTTCTCGATTGGATAATGTAAGATCACATTTGACAAAGTAACAATGACAGTGAAAATTAACTGATTAAATTTGCGGAACGAAATAAACATGGAAAATTGATGAAATGGTTGAACAAATTAAATGGACAATCATAGAAAACAATTGATGAAAAATTAAAAGATATGGAAGCGAAATGTCCTATTTGTAGAGGAGAAATATGAGTTTGACGGATTCAAACTCAAAGAAATGAAATAAATGGATTGCGACGGTGAATGAATGTACATGTAATGGTCAATCGTCGTTTTGAAGTGTAAATGCCATTAGATAATCGTTATGCTCTTGTTCTTTGCGTGCTTTTTCTTCATCTGTTTCTTCGATTTCCATGTTCGCTTTTGATTCGATTGATTCGTCCACCTCATATTTTCCTTCATTCGTGGAAATGTCTAAGAGAAATGATAGTGGATTTTCCAAACTTTCACCATTGAATGAATATAGTTCGCATGTTTCTTTGATTTTTTTCAAATATGAATGGTTTTGGGTTTCACGAGTTTTAAGTCCATTTTCTTTAACAATTCGTTTGTATTTTGCTTCCAATCGAATAATAGCATTTTCATCTGAACATGCGTCAATTTTTTCTCGCATTTCGAGTGCATGTGGAGATTGTGTTCCATACTTCTCGATATCTGTAACAAATTGTTTGTAATGAAGATAACAACCAGATTCATAGATGATGGGATTCATGGGTTTAATCAACAGAAAATAAAGTTGTATAAATCGATAAATGTTATTGTTCGATGTTTGAAATTAGATTTTCAAAATAAATCCAATTGGGATATAAGTTGAAGACAAAAGTAGATATAAGTATCAAATCTATTTGACACAAAATTGAACGTTTTTTGTGGTTTGTTCATAAAAATTATTTCCATTGTATTATCAACGGCGCATTGATTAAATTGTCACATTAAATCACATAACAAACATGTTAAAATTACAAAAACAAAATGTTCATTTAATGGATAAACAATTGTTCTTTGATGAAGCGCCCCACGACTATTATATTGACGGAGACAAAAACAACGTTATTTCGACGACAACATTTATTCACACATATTTTCCAACGTTTGATCCAATCAAAATATCCGAACGAATTGTCCATTCAAAAAACTATATGACTGGAAAATATGCAGGAATGTCACCAGAAGAAATGCGAGCACAATGGGAGGAAACCGCATTTCAAGCATCTAATGCTGGAACAATCACTCATCGTCGAATAGAACTGTTTTACAATGACGTTCGTGAAGTATATATTAATAAACAAACACAACAACAATATGAAGTAGACGAATTAACGGTAAATGATATTGTTAAAAACAAACACATATATGATATTGCATTATTGCCACGAGATACATATGAAAAATTATCAAATGGGGTAATAATAAATACACGAACACAACAACCAGAACGAGATGTTGAGTTCAATTATTTCTTACAATTTTACTTTGATCATAAACATTTAACACCATATCGAACAGAATGGGAAATATTCGATCCAGAACTACGAATCGCTGGCAGTATTGATATGATATTCACTCGTGATGATGGACAATTGGAGTTAGGTGATTGGAAAAGAACAAAAGACATAACCAAAATCAACGATTTTCGAGATGATTCACATGGATATTATACACTGGAACATTTACCCGCATCTAATTTCTGGCAATATTCATTACAATTGAACGTATATCGAACAATATTAGAAAAGTATTATGGACAAAAGATTGCTCAAATGTATTTGATATGGTTGAATAAGATTAATAACACATATGTCAAATTTATTATTCCACGAATGGATCACGAAGTTCAAAAAATAATGAATGATCGAAGATTAAACAAAGATTGTGGAAAAGAACGATATCATGATTTGATTCTAATGAAAACCAATGATAAAAAGAAATCTCAATCAAATCGAACATGCACATCAAACTCATATAACACATATAGCACGCATAAAACATATAAACCACATAATACGGATGATGTTAATGATAACACAAATGTTAATGACATTCCGAATGAGTGTGTGTTTTAATTACTTATTCAATTACTCGAACGTCATTGTTGCCATATTGGGTTTAAACCGATGAAGATTTAAAATGAACGTTTTTTATTATATCTAATATTATAACAAAAGAAAACTAAAATTGGCAATAAAACAATAATAGAATACGAAACTGAATTATGTAAATACAATCGTAAAACATTAGATATAATCAAATTCAAAGAATATTGTAAAGCAAAAAATGAAATGAATTTTAATATTTTTAAATTTTATGAAAAAGAATTATTTAGAAAATTAAAATTAAATGGATATTGTAATAGATTAAAAAGCGAACAGAAACTAATTAATCAGTTCAAAAAAATATTTGGAAATGAAAAGGAAACTATAATATGTTTTGGAGATTACGAACAACGAAAACACATGAAGTTCAAAGAACCAATAAAAGGAAAAGGTATGAGAACATTATTTCGTAAAAATGGCTATAAAACATTTTTAGTTGATGAATTTAGAACGAGTTGTAAGTGTTCTAAATGTGATGGAGGAAAATGTGAAAAATTTATGGTTAGGGAAAATCCAAAACCATTCCGTGATAATCTTAGATTAGTCCATGGGTTGCTTAGTTGTAAAAACTGTGCAAATGTATGGAATAGAGATTGCAATGGAGCAAAAAATATCTATAAAATAGCTTTTAATTCTATTCATAAAATAGAACGTCCCAGTTATTTATGTAGAAATTCATCAGGTGTATTACACGATACATCAAAACCAAAATTTACACGGCTTGAAACGGTCAAACTTTGTTGATTTTTTTGAGTGCTTTAGCGTTCATTTTAAATCTTCATCGGTGTAAATAAGTTAATGATATCATCATAATTAAACCCATTTTTGTAAATGTAATATATGATTAACGCACCAACAATCAAAACCAAATTGATTTTAAATAATGATGTCATTAAAACAGAGAATGCGATGCTTAACATAACACCATAAATGACATTTTGTTTGTTGGTCAATTGTAATGCTGGAATTTTATATACACCTTTCAATGACATATTGACAAAAAGTTCAATTCCAATAATAATGTATATAACGAAATTAAGAAAGTATGTTATTGTTTCGAAGAACATTGTGGGGTTTTTTCGATTAGTTTGTTATGTAAATAATTTATGTATTATACAAAGACATGAAAACTTAATTTATCACCTCATCATGTTCAATTGTGACTGTGACAAAACATTTTTGAAAAAGAAATCAAAAACCATGTGAAAAACACATAAAAACGTTCATTAAAAAATGAAAATAGAATTTAAATTCTATCTGAAATATAATATATAATCGAAGTTAAGAATAATGAACCCCATCATTAAAGCGAAAGGTAAAGATTTTATTCAGGATTTTGATTCGCTCGAAGAACTATATTCTTTTGAAAAATATGAAAAATATGAAGAAATTAAAGAATTAACTGTCATCGGAACAGAGCTTACGAAAATACCAGAGAATTTACCATCCATGCTCGTTAAATTTGATTGTAGCCATAATCGAATTACAAAAATTGAGAATTTACCATCCACTCTCGTTGAATTTAATTGTACATATAATCAAATTATAAAAATTGAGAATTTACCATCCACTCTCATTGAATTTTATTGTGGTTGTAATAAAATTACAAAAATTGAGAATTTACCATCCACTCTCGTTGAATTTAATTGTGCATATAATCAAATTATAAAAATTAAGAATTTACCCTCCACTCTCGTTGATTTTGAGTGTTGGTTCAATAAAATCAGAAAAATTGAGAATTTACCATCTACTCTCATTGAATTTGATTGTGGAAATAATCAAATTACAACAATTGAGAATTTACCATCCACTCTCGTTGAATTTAATTGTACACATAATCAAATTATAAAAATTGAGAATTTACCATCCACTCTCCTTGAATTTTATTGTTATAGAAATCAAATTACAAAAATTGAGAATTTACCATCCACTCTCATTGAATTTAATTGTAAGGGTAATCGAATTACAAAAATTGAGAATTTACCACCCACTCTCGTTAAATTTAATTGTATGTGGAATCAAATTACAAAAATTGAGAATTTACCATCCATGCTCGTTAAATTTATTTGTATTGATAATCAAATTACAAAAATTGAGAATTTACCATCTACTCTCCTTAAATTTGATTGTAGGTTGAATCAAATTACAAAAATTGAGAATTTACCGTTTTCTTTAAAACTCTTCAATAAGAAAAATACACTATTATTAAATATTAATTTGTATATCAATGATAAAATTACTGAAGAAGAATTTTTATTTAAATTTCCTCATAATATTAACGATTTCAAAGAGATGAATGATAAAGATTTTGATCTAAGTTGCAAGATTTGTTATTTAAAAAAAACTACAATTAACATGTGTTCTTATAAAGAACATTGTTTGTGTGTTGATTGTTTTTGCAATTGGTATAAATCACATGAAAGAAAATGTATTTTCTGCTTCGAAGAGTTTTCTCTATGATTTTTTATTTAGTTTTACATACATATTTTGTTCATCTATAAAATAGAAACAACTGAAAAAATGAAATATAATTTAAATTATATCTGAAATATAATAAATATAATCGAAGTTAAGAATAATGAATCCCATCATTAAAGCGAAAGGTAAAGATTTTGTTCAGAGTTTTGAAACATTTGACGAATGCTATTCTTTTGAAAAATATGAAGAAATTAAAGAACTAATAATTGTAAAATTAAAGCTTACGAAAATACCAGAGAATTTACCATCCATGCTCGTTAAATTTGATTGTAGACATAATCGAATTACAAAAATTGAGAATTTACCGCCGACTCTCGTTGAATTTAATTGTATGGACAATCAAATAAAGAAAATTAAGAATTTACCGCCGACTCTCGTTAAATTTAATTGTGATGATAATCAAATTAAAAAAATCGAGAATTTACCATCCACTCTCGTTAAATTTAAATGTCATGATAATCAAATTACAAAAATTGAGAATTTGCCATCCACTCTCGTTAAATTTGAATGTTGGAATAATGAAATTACAAAAATTGAGAATTTACCATCTACTCTCATTGAATTTGATTGTGGATATAATCAAATTACAAAAATTGAGAATTTACAATCAATGCTCATTGAATTTAACTGTAGTTTTAATCAAATTACAAAAATTGAGAATTTACCATCCATGCTCGTTAAATTTAATTGTATCTATAATCAAATTAAAAAAATTAAGAATTTACCATCCACTCTCCTTGAATTTTCTTGTGGTTGTAATAAAATTACAAAAATTGAGAATTTACCATCCACTCTCGTTAAATTTTATTGTAGTAATAATGAAATTATAAAAATTGAGAATTTACCGCCCAATCTCATTGATTTTGTTTGTAGTGATAATCAAATTACAAAAATTGAGAATTTACCATCTACTCTCGTTGAATTTTATTGTAGTAATAATGAAATTATAAAAATTGAGAATTTACCGCCCAATCTCATTGATTTTTATTGTTGGAATAATCAAATTACAAAAATTGAGAATTTACCATCTACTCTCATTGAATTTTATTGTAGTAGTAATGAAATTACAAAAATTGAAAATTTACCGCACACTCTCATTGAATTTGATTGTAGATATAATCAAATTACAAAAATTGAGAATTTACCATCCACTCTCGTTAAATTTAATTGTGGACATAATCAAATTACAAAAATTGAGAATTTACCATCTACTCTCATTAAATTTAATTGTGGTAGTAATCAAATTACAAAAATTAAGAATTTACCATCCACTCTCGTTAAATTTTCTTGTATAGATAATCGAATTACAAAAATTGAGAATTTACCATCCACTCTCATTGATTTTAATTGTAGACATAATCAAATTACAAAAATTGAGAATTTACCATCCACTCTCGTTAAATTTGATTGTAGGTTGAATCAAATTACAAAAATTGAGATTTTACCGTTTTCTTTAAAATTTTTCAATGGAGAAAAATACACTATTATTAAATCACTAATTAATTGGTATATCAATGATACAATTACTGAAGAAGAATTTTTATTTAATTTTCCTCATAATATTAACAATTTCAAAGAGATTAATGAAGATTTTGATCCAAGTTGCAAGATTTGTGATTTAAAAAAAACTACAATTTACACATGTTCTTATAAAGAACATTGTTTGTGTGTTGATTGTTTTTGTAATTGGTATAAATCACATGAAGAAATGTGTATTTTCTGCTTCGAAGAGTTTTCTTCATGTTTTATTTAGTTTTACATAGTTTTAAATATTTTCTCATGAAAATAAAAAAAATCATGAGATTAATCAAAATGAAAATAATGAAATTTATTTACTTTGCTTTTTCAAAGTTTCTTTTAATAAATATTTTTCATGAAAAAATAATAATTACATATTTTGTTCATCTATAAAATAGAAACAAACGAAATAAAAAAAAATGAAATAGAATTTAAATTATATCTGAAATATAATCAAAGTTAAGAATAATGAAATCCATCATTAAAGCATCAGGTGAAGATTTTATTCAGGAATTTGATTCGCTCGAAGAATTATATTCTTTTGAAAAATATGAAGAAATTAAAGAACTAATAATTGTAAAATTAAAGCTTACGAAAATACCAGAGAATTTACCATCCATGCTCGTTAAATTTGATTGTAGGGGAAATCAAATTACAAAAATTGAGAATTTACCATCAACTCTCGTTAAATTTAATTGTAGTTGTAATCAAATCACAAAAATTGAGAATTTACCATCCATGCTCGTTAAATTTAATTGTATCTATAATCGAATTACAAAAATTGAGAGTTTACCATCCACTCTCATTGGATTTAATTGTAGGGGTAATCAAATTACAAAAATTGAGAATTTACCATACACTCTCATTGAATTTGAATGTGGTGATACTCGAATTACAAAAATTGAGAATTTACCATCAACTCTCGTTAATTTTAATTGTAGGGACAATCAAATTACAAAAATTGAGAATTTACCATCCACTCTCGTCGATTTTGATTGTAGGGACAATCAAATTACAAAAATTGAGAATTTACCATCCACTCTCGTCGATTTTGATTGTAGGGACAATCAAATTACAAAAATTGAGAATTTACCATCCACT
>Ga0307989_1001085_pt1 | contig 15411 bp, 11 predicted proteins | sample EllFjometagen185_FD_203164 | JGI IMG/M metagenome (GOLD analysis project Ga0307989, IMG submission 203164) | Marine microbial communities from Ellis Fjord, Antarctic Ocean - #185 | ecosystem: Environmental > Aquatic > Marine > Unclassified | place: Southern Ocean | collected 2014-10-08
GAGAAAAATGAGGTAGTACACGATGTACTAGTGTGGTCAAATGGGCGCGACAGTTGGGTGGTTCGAAAAGGAAAATGGAAACTCGCCCACAACATTGGCTGGGTACATAATACGTACAAACTTGAGGGCGGGGTTGCAAGTCAGGCAGACAAAGACTACAATTATCCGGATGGAACTCTGCTTTTTAATTTGGAAAATGATATTGGAGAAACCACAAATTTGGCCAATAAATATCCTGAAGTTATTTCTGAATTAACAAACATCTATAACAATTGGAGAGCTGAAATGTCGGACCCCAGAACTGACGATGGTGTATTGAAAAAACAACCTCAAAAAGGAAATTTTATTGAAAATTCTTTACAGAATATTGATGTTGAAATCTCTTCTGATGGAGCAGAAATCAATAATTACAATAGCATGATTATTGATGGATATAACAAAACCTATTGGAAATTTCCGGGTGGTGACAATGGGAAACCATTACCTCATTTTGTAGTTTTCGATTTTAAAACAGAAAAATCATTTTCAATAGTTAAATGTGTGCCGGCACCAAATAAAATTAAAGGCAGAATTTCCTCCTACAATATTTATATCTCAAAAAATGGCTACAACTGGGGGAAGCCAATTAAATCGGGAGAGTTGCTAAATTCTGACAAACCGGTTAATATCAAAATTGGAAAAAATATATCAACCCAATATTTGAAATTTGAAGCTACCAATGTTTATGGAAATTCACAAGAAGTTGCTATCTCCGAAATCGATGTAAAATAAAAACAAAAAAATGAAATCAACATTTATCATACTTTTAATTGCAGCTCTATTATTTCCAGGTTGCAAAAATCAACCAAAAGAGAAAACCAATTCAGAAACTCTTGACGAAGTCGAAGGGAAAAAACCCAACATTCTACTCCTTTTAGCCGACGACCTTGGCTACGGCGAGTTGGGAGTTTACGGACAGGAAACCATTCAAACACCTGTACTCGATAATCTGGCAAAACAAGGAATGGTTTTTACCGATTTCTATGCAGGAAATGCCGTTTGTTCTCCATCCCGTGCAGTTTTGATGACAGGTAAATCTTCATCATACGCCACAATTCGGGGAAATAGTGGAAGTTTTAGCGACGACCGGTGGATGCGTGTTGCCTTAAAAAAAGATGAAATAACGATGGCTGAAATGTTACGAAAAGTCGGCTATCAAACTGTATTTGTGGGGAAATGGCACCTCGATAATCCCAACGACGTTTCAACATGGGCTTATAACAGGGGGTTCGATTATGCAGTTCAGGAGCAATGGGGCTCACGTTTTGGAGGCACTCAATACGATGAACAAATGCATTGGATTAATGGGAAACAAGATTCTATTTATTACCGTGTAGATGAGTGGCAATGCAAAGATGAATTCAGAACCCAACTTGCTTTTGATTACATGGATAAAATGGATAAAAATAAACCGTTTTTTCTGTTTATGTCTTACCGGGCGCCTCATGGTCATGAACGTGAGATTGGAAACAAAGAGTTGTATGCAGAAAGAGGTTGGCCTGATAAAGAGCGTCTCCATGCAGCTAAAATTACTTTGCTCGATCAGCAAATTGGACGGATGCTCAAAAAGTTAGAGGAGATGGGTGAACTTGAAAATACTCTGGTGCTGTTTACTAGTGATAATGGTCCTCATTACGAGGGACACAACCCAGAATTTTTCAACAGTAATGGTGTCCTGAAAGGCATTAAACGTGATGTTTACGAAGGTGGGATTCGCGTTCCTTTAATTGCTTATTGGAAAGGAAAAATTGAATCAGGAGTGGTAGCAAATCATGTCGCAGGATTTCAGGATTTAATGCCAACTTTTGCTGCAGTTGCCGGAATTAAAGTTCCGGAGCAATCAAATGGTATTTCTATTTTACCCGTACTAAAAGGAGAAAATCAGCTCAAACACGAGAGTCTAAACTGGGAATTTCAATTGGACGGATGGGGAAGAAAAATGTTGGACGGAGGTTTTCGGCAATCGGCTCGGATTAATAACTGGAAAGGTGTGCGATATGGAATTAAATCTAAAACTGAATTGTATAACCTCGACAAAGATATTTCTGAAACAAAAAATATGGCTGCAGAACATCCTGATATAGTTCAGAAAATGAATCAACTTTTTGAAAATAACAGAACTGAAACTCCTGGCTTTCCTTATGGTGGAGTTGTTCAGAATTACAAGGCAAAAGACAGATATAATTAGAAATATAAAATATGCTTAAATTAATTTTTACTTTATTAACAGTTTCAGTATTAGCTTGTTCATTTAGTTTTGCTCAAAAGCAAATTATGTATAAACAAATTGATACAACTAAATTGTATATGGAAATCCACTATCCTGAAAAGATAGATATACAAAAAAACTATCCTTCAATTGTTTTCTTTTTTGGAGGAGGTTGGAATGGTGGAAGTATTAAGCAATTTGAACCACATGCAAAATATTTTTCACAAAGGGGAATAATTTGTTTCTTAGTCGATTATAGAGTAAAAAAAAGGCAGGACACATCTCCTTTCGAATCTTTAAAAGATGCAAAATCTGCAATTCGATTTATTAGAAAACATGCGAGAGAATTACATGTGGATACTTCAAAGATAGTTGCATCTGGAGGTTCTGCCGGCGGTCATCTTGCAGCTGCAACGGCTGTGATAGATGATTATAATGAAACCACAGATGACCTGTCTGTGAGTTGTATTCCCAATGCTTTAGTGCTTTTCAATCCTGTTATTGACAATGGTCCGGGAGGATACGGGTTTAATAGAATTGGAGAAAAATATAAGAATTTTTCCCCTCTACATAATATCAAAAAAGGGACACCTCCCACTATTATATTCCTGGGAACAAATGATAAACTTATACCTGTAGAAACAGCTTATTATTATAAAATGGTAATGGAAAAGGTTGGGAGCAGATGTGAATTAAAATTATTCGAAGGAGAAGGTCACGGTTTTTTCAACTACAAAAATTCCGAGAATTATACGAAAACAGTTTTTGAAGCTGATGAGTTTTTACAATCACTTGGATACATAAAATCAAATAAATGAATACTTCAAGACAAATATTAGGATTAAAAATTAAAAATCATGAACTCAACTCCTTTCATGGTTTCAAATCAAAACAAAGTCTGGTTATGTTTAAAAAAGGTGTTTTTATTTTGAACCATTCCCATAGAATTCTTACTCGTATGACTTTTTGAAATGAGAAGCGTTATGTATTCTTATATTCAATATTTTAAGATTTTTCCTTTTAATCAATTTTTGTACCAAAACATAAAAAATTTAATAGCATGAAAAAAATAATCTTACTAATTGGTCTTTTTATAATTTTCTGTTCCTTTAACAGTATAAAATTATCTAGTATCGAAGAGACAAATGATTCACTTTTCTTAAATTTCAGTAATCCTCCTGCAGAGGCTCGACCTTCTGTTTTTTGGTGGTGGAACAATAATATGGTGACAAAAAGAGAAATTGTCAGAGAAATAAAAGTATTGAAAGATGGTGGATTCGGGGGATTCATCATAATCCCTATTGGCTACAATAATTCAACAAAACTTCCTGGTTATGAAAGACTCGAATGGCTATCTCCGGAATGGAATAACATGGTGAAAATAGCAAGCCAGGAGGCCAGGAAAATGAACATGATACCAGACCTTTCGAGTAGCATGGGTTGGCCCTGTGGAGGGAAATTTCTCAATCCAAAACACTATATTCAACGTATTACAACCAACCAATTTGAAATATCCAATCAGGAAGATTTAGAAAAGAAGGTAAGGGAGTTAATGGTAGAAATTGTCAAAGGGAACAATACTACAAATGAATATTTAACAACCGAAATTGCATTTCTTCGATTAATTCCAACGAAACTAAAAGACATAAAAGAAATTGTTCGGCTTGATCCTTACATTACCAAAGAAGGAACCATCAGCTATAAATTACCGGAAGGCAAATATTATCTCGTTGCAGGAACAAAACAAAAAGGATATAGACGGGTTGCAGGAGGATCGGCCATGGATTATTACAACAAAGAGGCGACATTGTCGCTACTGTCTAATTTAATGAAAATTACACAAGATACAGGGGTTAAATTCAGTGAATTGATCAGAGCTTTGTATGTAGATAGTATTGAGTTGAGTGGGGCTAATTGGTCAGATACATTTTCTCAAAAATTCAAAGAGTCTTATGGATATCAATTGGAAGACTGGTTTCCGTTTATCTTTTATCTAGCTGATGAATCCAAGTATATTAATAATTATTTTCAACCGGGAACTCTATCTCCAGAGGTAAAAGAAAAAGTCACTAAAGCTCGTTATGATTTCTATAGTTTTTTGAACAAACAGCTTTTTGAGAACTTCGATAAAGTAGTCAGATCTTTTTGCAATTCTAATGGAATATTATTGATATCTCAGGCTTATGGGTGGCCATGGAATTATGGTATATCAGAAGGATATTTATATTTTGATATACCGAGCGGTAACAATTGGTTATACTCACTTCCAGGAAGCGTTTGGCCTCCAACTGAAAACATAGTAAAACCCTATGATTCAGAATCTTTCTGTTGGAGCGACATACATGGTTATATGTTATGGAATAAGTATGCAGCGGCAGGTGCCCACCTTACAGGCAAAAGAATAGTTGATTGTGAATCAATGACAAATGTTAGTGGGAAATACGATATTACCCTGGAAGATATCAAGCAAGCAGATGATATGAATTTTATCACGGGAATAAACCACACAACTGCTCATGGGTTTAACTTCTCTCCACCTGAGGCAGGGAAACCGGGATGGGTTAAATATGGTACTTTCTTCAGCGAGTACAATACTTGGTGGAAATATGTGAATAAATGGACAGAATATAATTCAAGACTGTCAGCAGTATTTCAGAAATCTAACTCAATAACCGATATCGGAATCATCGGACCAACAAGTGAAATTTGGGGTGAAGTTGGTTTGAGTCGTTTTGAAATGCAAACGACACCACCCTATTTTGCTCACTTATGGGAGTCTTTCAGTAATATTGGCACAACTTGTGATTACTTAAGCGAAGAAGTACTGGATCTCGCATTTTCACAAAAAAATTCTATAATAACCCATTTCCCATATAAGTTATTGGTATTTACTGATGTTAAGGCAATTTCGACCAGAACAGTTGAAGTCCTCAAACAATATATTGCAAAAGGTGGCAAAGTTGCCTTTGTCGGATCAATACCTGAGCGGTCATTATCGTTAAAAAACGAAGGGGAGGGAAACTGGAAAATTTCGTCTGAGATAGAAAGTATTCTGAAGAATTATCCACAACAGGTATTTCATCTCCAAAGTCCGGCTTCGTACAACGAACTCATCTCATGGAGTGAAAATCTTCTTAAAACGGTCAACTTTGAGACAGCCATTATTATAAATGACCCAAAGAACTATGTATATCAGAACCAGTTTGTTTACGGAGATGATAAATTGTATTTTTTTACAAATTCTAATCGCGAGAAAGATGTTCACATGAATGTGAAATTTCCTGCCGGAAAATTAACTCCATGGATTTGGGATGCTGAAAAAGGAATAAGAAAAGTATTCCCAAATGCAAAGCCTGGAACTGACAGGCTCAATCTTCATCTCAAACCATTAGAGTCGATGCTGATAGTTTATGACAAAACCGCCAATCAGGTGTCAAGTACCAATATAGTAGATTTGAATCCGAATAAGGAAGTATTAACCATTAATTCTGATTGGGATATTTTTCTTTCTCCTTTTATTGGAAAAAAATTCACTTACATGATGACAAAACTGACAGACTTCATACTAATTCCTGAATTGGCTGATTTTGCAGGAGAAGCAGTATATTCTACTAAATTGAATTTGACCGGGAACTATTCGAAACTAAATTTAGGAAACGTGAACAGAGGCACTACTGAAGTATTAGTCAATGGGAAATCTTTAGGAATTTGTTGGTACGGGAAACATGAATATGATATTTCAAATTTAATAAAACAAGGGTCAAATACTATAGAAATTAAATATACTTCGGTTATGCATAATTTTCTTTCCAAAGACAAACCAAAATCTGCTTTTGGAATAACAGGTCCAATCGTACTTATCAAATAATACTTAAAAATGTAAATTAAAAACAAATAAAAGCGATGCTAATTGTTTATCTTCAAGTCGTTACACAAAGAAAGATTCACAAAAAACAGTAACTTTCATGATGAAAAATACAAAGAAAAAATTAAAAGGCCAGTCAAGAGTTGTGAAGTATTCATTCAACTAAGTTGATGTTGCATCTTCTCTCAGCAAAACTCAAGCAAGCTTGGTTCTGCATTCGTTCATCGCAACATTCACAGGTAATAATATCACAAAGTATTCAGGTCTCAATACAGTAGCAAAGTATATGAACAAACAAGGCATTGTAAAATCGATTAGTACCTTATTCCCAACTGAGTGGCATAGCGCGACAAAGTTTGGGGTGAACCAGGTTTTGATTTCAATTGCCATGTCCTCTTTTGGTGGGGTAAACCGCATCTGCAAAATAGCCTCATTTACAGGTGATGGTTTGGTTCGTACTTTGCTAAAACTGGATAAAGCAATAAATGAGAATGCAATATCTGCCACATTGAAGAAGCTTGGGCAAGGTGGGGCACGCAAGCTTCAAACCTGCCTACCAGGCAGGTGCCACACTTACTGGTGACTTTTGGGCAAACGACATACTTTGGCAACTAAGCGTTTTTGCCTACAATATACCCGCCAGCTGGCGGGTGCGCCAAAATAAAGACAAGTTTAAACGGCAAGAACACCGGACATTTATTGATTCGTTTATTGCAGTACCTGCAAAGATAACAAGAAGCGGGCACCAAACTGAAATTAAAATGTATGAAAACCATTTTTACAAAGCCGATCGGAAAGAGCTTGACAGGCTCGTCGAAGCGACATAAAAAACAAAGAAAGGAGGAAAATATGGAAAATACCCCAAGAGTGTATGGGCGAGGTACGTTCTTTTAACTCAAAAAAGGAAAATCAAAAGGCATTTTATGCCCGAAAGACAAACGACACAAAATCTATGAAATAAATATTTAAAGGTGGAGCTAAACCAAATTGACCACAATTGAACAGCCTTTGTTTATTGGCCGGATAAAAATTCGGTGAAAAAATCAATTTGAATATTTAAGCGTAAATTAAAAACGTAATATAAAAACAAACAATATTGATATGAAAAAAAATACTGCAATTCTAATCGCAATTTGTTTATTCTCTTCAATTGCGTGTTCTGCCCAAAAGCACAATTACAAATTTGAAGTAATTGAAGTTCACGATGGCCCGGTGCTGAAAAAAGGCGACCCCGGTACCGAAGACAATAAATACGGATTTGAAGGGGGGACTGTTTTTAAATACAAAGGGGAATACCAGCTTTTTACTGCGGAGCGGTTTGATGACCCTATTCTCGTTAAAATGAGGCTTGCACATTGGAAAAGTAAGGACGGACTAACTTGGCACCGTGTTTCAACACTGTTCGAATCAAGCGGCGAATTTACGGGCAAAGACAAAGCCGCTTCTTTTTGGTCACCCATGCCTTTTTTCAACCCTGAAGAAAACCGTTATAACTTGCTTTATGTCCATTATCGGGCAAAACCAAAGGATTTAACAGGCTGGTACCTGAATTATGAAGGTCGGATAATGAGGGCTGTTTCTCAAAAAAAAGGCAAAGGCGGATTTGGAGGTCCTTATAAAAATGTCGGATACATACTTGAACCGGATGAGAATGATGGTCCTTGGGTGGGATTGCAAGGCAACGACTCGTTCTTTGCCTATCAAGTAGGGGATACATGGTACGGCTTCTACGGAAGTGCACAGACACAAACGGTTAAGCACCCAACTATGCCAATAGATACAAATTATCCAAAATGGACTTTGACCCTGGCAAAAGCCGATAAACTTAGTGGTCCCTGGAAAAAACTAACAGAACAAGGTCCGGTAGAATTTCATGAAAGGTTTGCCGAGAACCCCGTAATTACAAAGCTAAAGAACGGATTGTATGTTGCAATGGTTGATGGTGGAGGTAAACACTTTGGATACTCTATATCGGAAGATGGAATGAACTGGTCAGAAGCTGAGTTTATTAAACTGCAAAATTACACCAAAAAATGGTGGGTCAATATGCGCACCCCATTGGGACTAATTCCTGAAAAGGATGGAACGTATACGGTTTTCTTTACAGCCAAATTAGAAAAACATGATCCCAATAAATCGGAAACAGGATTTGCTGAAGTTGGGAAAGTAAAACTCAAACTGATAAAAAATAAATTAAATGATAGATAAAAGCACATAGTGGAAAGTTAAGAAGTGGAGATAATTCTATAATAACAATATCTATTCTATAATTTAATTATAAATATTTTAACATTTCGAAAAAAGTACTTTAACTATTTGTCCATTAAACCATGGCAGAACCTGCCAGTTTATAAAACTAAAAAAACGTTGAACTATGAAATTCACCTTTTATCCATATTTCCTTATTGCTCTCCTAGTTACAGCCTGTACTCCAGATCATAAGTCGCGCACCGTATTACTTCTTGACGAAAACTGGCAATTTATCAACGAAGAAGTTGAAAATGGCGAAAAACCCGAAACAAACACCGAAAACTGGGAAACTGTTACTGTTCCTCACGATTGGGCGATCTCAGGAGAGTTTGATGAAACCATTGATGCACAAGAAATCATGGTAATTGAAGATGGAGAGAAAACTCCCAAAATGCGTACCGGACGTACCGGAGGTTTGCCTCATATTGGAATTGGATGGTATCGTAAATCATTAGATATTCCGTTATCGTTAAAAAATAAACGAATAAATATTGAATTTGATGGTGCCATGAGCTACGCTAAAGTTTATTTAAATGGCGAATTTGTAGGAGAGTGGCCGTATGGTTATGCATCTTTTGGATTCGATATGACAGACCATGTAAATTTCGGAGGTGAGAATATTCTCGCAGTTCGCTTAGAGAATAAGCCTTTTTCATCGCGCTGGTATCCGGGAGCAGGAATTTACCGAAATGTACGTTTAGTAGTAACGAATCAAGTTCATGTAAAACAATTTGGAACTTATATAACTACCCCTAATATTGAAAATGGAGAAGGAACAGTGAATTTGAAAACTACCGTTCTGAACAAATCAGGCAAATCAAAAAGAGTGACCATTGAAACTCAAATTATTGATATTGATGGAAATGTTATAGTAACGGTTGCAGAAGAAACTACCGTCAATAAAGAAAATATTGTAGAACAAATTCTTGATGTTCCATCACCAAAATTATGGTCACTTGAAACACCAACAATGTACATGGCTATTACAAAAATTTCAGAAAATAGGAAAGAATTAGATTCATTCGAAACACCTTTCGGATTCCGCCACTTTGAATTTACCAATAACAATGGATTTTTCTTAAACGGAAAACGAGTTCAGTTAAATGGAGTTTGTTTGCATCACGATTTAGGTCCCTTGGGAGCAGCCATAAATATTTCTTCTTTACGACATCGGATGAAATTGTTACAGGAAATGGGATGTAATTCTATCCGAACCAGTCACAATCCTCCAACCCCTGAATTATTAGATTTAGCAGATGAAATGGGATTTCTAATTCTGGATGAAATTTATGATGAGTGGAAAATGGCCAAAACAGAAAACGGTTATAACAAACTATGGGATAAATGGGCAGAAAAAGATATGGTAGCATGGATTCACCGAGACCGCAATCATCCTTCTATAATTGCCTGGAGTATTGGTAATGAGATTCGTGAACAGGGAAGAAAAGATGGACTGGAAACATGTCAGTTTTTGGTTGATATTTGCCACCGCGAAGACCCAACCCGGCCAACAACTGCAGGTTTTAACAATTGGGCGGCGGCTATAAAAAATGGATTGGCCGATGCTGTCGATTTGCCTGCCTGGAACTACAAACCTCAACATTACAGTTTTATTCATAAAAATCATCCTGAATGGAAAATGTATGCCAGCGAAACGGCTTCAACAGTTAGTTCTCGTGGCGAATATTTTTTTCCTGCTGAAGTAAAAGTGATGCACACTCGAAAACCTTTTCACAGCAGTTCTTTCGACCTTGAATACCCCAGTTGGGCATCAACTCCCGATCGCGAATTTGTTGCGCAGGACTCATTCAAATACATGACTGGAGAATTTGTTTGGACTGGTTTTGATTATCTGGGCGAACCAACGCCATATAATATTGAATGGCCTTCTCGCAGTTCATACTTTGGTATTATCGACCTTTGTGGAATTCCAAAAGACCGCTACTTTTTGTATCAAAGTAAATGGAGCAACCAAGAAGTACTTCACCTTTTACCTCATTGGAATTGGGAAAAAGGACAGAATGTTTCGGTGCATTGTTACACAAGTTTCGACAAGGGAGAATTATTTTTAAATGGCAAAAGTTTAGGAATTCGAGAAAAAGACCCTTCAGGATTATATACAACTTATCGGTTAGTTTGGGATAATATTATTTACGAACCAGGTGAGATAAAGGTTGTTGCCCTTGATGAAAATAATAAGCCCTTAAAAGAAGCGGTCATGAAAACGGCTGGTGAACCGGCTAAAATTATTTTGGAAACCGACCGTTCAAAAATTCTTGCTGATGGAAAAGAATTGGCATTTGTTACTGTATCGGTTTTAGACGAAAATGGAAATATTTGTCCTCGCGCCAACAACCTCATTAATTTTTCGGTTGAAGGAGAAGGTACTGTAAAAGCGGTGGGAAACGGCGACCCAACCAGTTTAGAATCATTTGTTAAACCTTTCAGAAAAGCATTTAACGGGAAATGTATGGTTATGGTTCAATCTTCAAAAAAAGCAGGTGAGTTTATTTTGAAAGCAGAAAGTGAAGGGTTGGAAACCAATAAAATTACCATTAAAACAAGTATGTAGTCTTTGCAAGAAAACGCCAAATACTGCGTTATTCTTGTTTTGAAAACAGTCATTCACGAAAGTGAACTCCTTGATTTTCAAAACTTCGAAAGCCTTGTCTTTGACGTTTTTTGCTAAAGACTTTCAAAATGTGGAGTTTTCTTGCGGACACTATGTAAATACTTTCTATAAATCGTCTTCACTAAAACAATTTGTTTATGGTACTTTCTTTTAAAAAAATCATCGGATTATTAATTTTGGGAATAATAATCCATTCAATAAATGCGCAAGAAAAACCGAATATTATTTGGTTGATGGCCGAAGATATTGGCCCCGATATAGAATGTTATGGAATGCCAGCGGTTAAAACGCCTAACCTGAACAAACTGGCAGAAACAGGTATAAAATTCACCAATACTTTTTGTACAAATCCTATTTGCTCGCCCAGTCGTTCTGCAATGATGACTGGAGTGATGCAAAATAAAATAAATGCACACCATCACCGAAGTAATCGAAATGTTCCTTTAACAAAAGAGGTTCAACCTTTTACTTATCATCTTCGACAAGCAGGTTACACTTGTATAATTGGCAATGAATTGGTAATGGGAAAAGGTCGAAAAATTGATGTTAACTTCAAATATAAAGCAATTGGGAAGTGGGATGGTAAAAATAAATTTGGTCTTTTTGACAAGTACGACACATTTACTCCGGAAGACCAACCGTTTTTTGCACAGATTCAATTAAACGTCACTCATCGTGGCGATTGGTGGGATAATATTCGGGCAGAATCAGAACATCCGGTAAATCCGGAAGAAGTTGTAATGCCTCCTTATATGGCCGATCATCCAACGGTTAGACTAGACTGGGCAAAATACCTCGATCAAATAGAATACATGGATAATGAAGTTGGTTTAATTATCGATGATTTGAAAAAGAAGGGGATGTACGAAAATACTATCATTATTTTTATTGGCGATAATGGACGTTGCAATATTAAGGGAAAAGGATATTTGCACGATCCGGGGCTGCATGTTCCTCTAATTGTAAACTGGCCCGCCGGAATAGAAGCAAATCAGGTTCGTAAAGATGTGGTTAGTACAACCGATATTACGGCAACAATACTTGATTTTGCAGGTATTGATGCTCCTGAATATTTAACCGGAAAATCGTTTATGGATTTAGGGTTTAATCGTGAATATGCATATTCTGCGCGTGATTTGTGGGATGAAGTAATGGAAAAATCCAGAAGTTTAAGTACCGCAAAATACAAGTATATTCTTAATAGAATGCCGGAAGTATCGTGGGATGCACATCAGGCTTATTTGGAGTTTTATCGTCCGGCAGTACACGTTATGCGGAAACTTAAATTCGAAGAAAAATTAAACGAAAAAGAATCATTTTTCTTTTCAGATACCAAGCCTGCCGAAGAATTATACGATTTGGAAAATGATCCGCACGAAACTATTAATCTCGCCGGCGATTCTGAATATCAGGAAATTCTTTTAAAAATGAGAGAAGATTGTGCGGAAATTGAAATCAAAATGACCTCCAAAAGCGATGATTATTATCCGGTATTTCCGGGTGCAGTAAATCTTTTAGATTGGATAAAATACAAACACACACCTGATTATTTGGAAATGTTGAATGGGAAAGAGATAGGTTTTCAGAAGTTTACTAAATTGTACAGCAAAGAGTTTAATAAAAAATGAGCGTAATGTTTGAAAGCACTGTTACAATTTGCCTTTGCCTCTTTTTAATCAGTTGTGAAAGTAAAAAAGAAGAAAGCTTGTTATTCGGTAAATTTCAAAATCCTTGAGCAGTTTCTCTCCCAATGGTGCGTTGGTGGTGGAATGGCAACTGTGTGGAAGCAGATGAGATAAAACGTGAACTCGCGGTGATGAATAAATTTATACTTCGTCAATTTCCATTTTATTATGTTGTTCATAAGGTAATAAATTGATATATTTGTATCAAATAACTATTAAAATAAATTATTATTAAGAGAGACTTTACCGAGAACAAAAATTATTGACTTCTATAATACATTGATATTAAGTGCGCTATAAAATACGAAATGCTCTTGTTCTGGACACAACCCAACAACCAATTTTCATCATTTAATACTATTCTTTGTTATACCCATCACAAGAAGCAATTTGCTTCGTTAAATGGCAATAATTATAACAAAAGTAGACGCGACCATATCGAGAACAAGGCATTAATACATCTTTAGAATAATCGAAAAATCATTTCCATTTTATAATTAAAGAGAGAATTCTGTCTCAAAATGTACATATCTATCATCCAACCTTTGTAACCATTTTTCACACGAACAGTGAATATGTAATTGCTTTTCATGCAAAGTAATCGTTTTTCATGTTATATTTGTAACTAAATTTCACGGAATAAGAATATGAAAAATCATTTTTCACAAAAAGTAACCGCTTTTCATGACAGACCACTTCCGGAAGAAGGAATGTTAGCAGGCTATGCTCTATTACTTCAAGAAATAGAACAACATTCGGGCAAACTTTTACCTCTGCCCAGACAACTTGCCATTGTTACAGATAAACATCAAAGATACAATACACAGCAATGGCAAGTATTTACCAAGAGACACAAACCTAATGATAACCTGATAAGTCATATCTTTTTTGCATTAAAATATGAAGGTGTAAATTTACTAATATTAAAAACGACATTTCAATATATTGGTGCAAAAGCTATAGAAGAGATAGTAACCAAAGAACCAACTAGTCAATATTCAAGGAGGATTTGGTTTCTATACGAGTGGTTGCTAGGGACAAAACTCGATGTTCCGGATTTAAAAACAGGAACATATGTGGAAATTGTAAATCCAGCTTTACAATATTCTGGACCAATTACAAATTCAACCAGGCACCGGGTAAAAAACAACCTGGCCGGAACACCTGAATTTTGCCCATTAATCAGAAAAACAGAAAAACTTGAAAGATTTATATCTATAAAATTCCAGGAGACAATTGACAAAGGATTAAAAGGAAGGGATAAAGATCTTGTTCGAAGAACTGCTGCCTTCTTATTATTGAAGGATTCTAAAGCCTCTTTTGCAATAGAGGGTGAATTTCCTCCAAATATGAGAGCAAGAAACTGGGGGAAAGCAATTGGGCAGGCAGGGAAAAAAGCATTAACCTTATCAGAAATAGAACGTCTGCAACATATTGTAATAGGTTCTAAAAAACTTAGGCACATGGGAATCAGGCATGATGAAGGTTTCATAGGGGAACATGATCGCGAAACTTTCACCCCAATTCCAGATCACATATCTGCCAAATCGGAAGACCTGAAATCATTAATGAATGGCTTGTTTAACACCAATAATCTTCTTCAGGATAGCAATTACAATCCTGTTTTAGCAGCCACAACCATAGCTTTTGGTTTTGTATTTATTCATCCCCTTTCTGATGGAAATGGAAGGATCCACAGGTATCTGATCCACCATATCTTAACCTGGATGGGATTCACAAAAAGAGATATGATATTTCCTGTTTCGGCAGCAATTTTGGATCGTATCAGTGATTATCAGGAAGTGTTGGAAGATTTTTCATCTCAAAGAATTGATTTGATAGAATGGGAATCAACACCAAGTCATAACATCCGAATATTAAATGAGACCATCGACTTATACCGTTACTATGATTTAACAACACAGGCTGAATTTTTATATGAATGCGTCGAAGACACTATCGAAAGAATAATTCCTAAAGAAATTGACTATTTAGAAAAATACGACCGGTTGACCAATGCAATAAATTCATTTTTAAATCTACAGGATACGAGAGTTGATCTATTGATTAAATACCTAAATCAAAATAATGGCAAATTGTCAAAAAGAAAAAGGCAAAAAGATTTTGATGAACTAACAGAGGCAGAAATTTCCGTGATTGAAGAACACTACGTTGAAATCTTTGAAGATTGATTTGAGAACTAGCTAAATTTGAAGACCAAAATATATTAAAGAAGCCCAAAATTTATGAAATAAAAAGTCTGGTGAACAATTCGGTTAACAAGCATTTTTATAATCTCATAACAATCTGACTAAATGCCTTTTAACAGATACAGTTCGATTCCCGCCAGCTCCACTATGTTCTACAACATACCTGACAGTCAGTAACTTACGATTTAAGAATGTATGTTACTGATTTTAAAAGTGTATGTTATGATTTTAAAAGATGTATGTGGTCGTATATCTGTAAAGTTTAAAGGCGTGGGGACGCTTAATAAAACTTTAACAAATGAGACGACAAAAACTTTTCAGACCGCCGTATCTCTATGATGCCGGTGGCAATCTTTCAAAACCCTGGTGGATTGAACTGGGGTATCGTGACCCAATTGATGGGAAGATGAAACGCAAACGTTATCAGGGTGGATTTGCTGAATTGAAAACCAGAAAAGCCCGATATGCATTTGCCGAGGAGACAATAACGAATCTAATAGCAAAACTTAATCATGGATGGA
>Ga0307989_1001086_pt1 | contig 15395 bp, 9 predicted proteins | sample EllFjometagen185_FD_203164 | JGI IMG/M metagenome (GOLD analysis project Ga0307989, IMG submission 203164) | Marine microbial communities from Ellis Fjord, Antarctic Ocean - #185 | ecosystem: Environmental > Aquatic > Marine > Unclassified | place: Southern Ocean | collected 2014-10-08
CCACCAGACTTGACTCCGCTAGTATAAGATCCAGACCATACCGTTAAACCAGTCTCAAGCCTAAGGACACCAGCTACTATAAGGTCAGCGGCCAGTATGGAATTAAAATCTACGTCTGATATCTGTGAGTTTATTTGTGGATTTCCGGGACCATTGAATACTATCCTCCAATAATAAGCATCCTGTACAGGATCGAATGCTATCGTATAAGTAGTATCACTAGAAAGAGGCAATGAACTTAAAGTTATTCCATCACCGTTGAATGTCGGATTTGAAATATTAGTCCACGACGTGCCGTTTTCAGAGTATTGTATACCTGTAATCGCATCTATCTCAAACTCGCCACTTTCAAGAGTGTCAATCTTGAACGTAACCGCTTCTATAGGTACTCTTATCCCGTATCTAACCTGCCATTCATCTTCATCAGAAGGTGTGTTATATGGATTTTGTATCCTCAACGCACCGTCAACATCTGCGGGTACAATTTGTGCAACTTGAACTGGGCCACCAAGGTCAACGAATGAAGATTTATTGCCAGCCAGGTCAACAGCTTTACCCCAGTAATAATAATCCTGACTAAGGGTAGAGGCCAATGTGTCTATAAACCCCTTGTAACTATAATCTGTAATAGCGATCACAGAGGCACTACCAGAAGCGTCTGACGTGTGTCTGTATATCTCTATATGGCTTAAGCCAGAAAGCGCATCTGTAGCGTCATTAGCCCATCCAAGAATCACCCTATTGAATCCACCGACAGGAGTTATTGTTGCCGGGGTCCATGTTGGAACAGTTTTATCCCACTTATAATTAACCTGTGTCGTGTTGAGTGGACCAGACATAGCTTTTGTGGTTGCGTAAAATTCAATAGTCCCGTCTTCAGACTCATCGACAAGAGATGCGTATGCTGTCCCAGTCGTCGAGTTGACTACAGACTCCGTGAATGCCCCACCGTCTATACTGTAAAATATAGATTCTATTTCTATCACTCCACCATTTGTAGTAGCGGTAATTTCCAGCCTAACTACAGCGTCATTAAACCAGCCATTTTCATTGGGGAATATTTCAGTTGACCCAGAGTCTACAAATTTAAATGACACTACTGCAGAATTTGTCGCCTGAGTATTATAGTAAATATCGTCTGATATTATTGCAGATACATTCCCGGCGGTGTCTACAGCTGCCATATAAACTCTAAACCCATTACTTACCAGCATTGAATCTGGTATAGTTGACGTTCCCCATGGCGTATCGGTAAATAAACTGTGACTCATTAAATTATTCTGGGTAAAATCTATCTCCGTCCAGGACGTAGTCGAATCGATTGAGTATTTTGAAACAGTATATGCACCAATGGCTGGTGTACCAGACAAGTGCCAGGTAAAAAGCCCACCATCATTATTGTAGTACTGAACCGTAAACTCATCACCGGCTGAATCAGTAAAGATGTATCCAGAGAATGAGACTGAATTGAAATCGGAACTACTGATTGCTCCGTCTTTTATAGTCCCAGAACCAGGGGATGAGGCTACCCCGAAAAATGCATTCAATAATCTTAAATATGGTACGCCAGAAGAATCCGATATATCATTGATGGCTTTTATACTGACCTGTTCGGGGTCAGTGCAATACAGAACAGTCCCGTCACCAACGTTAGAATTTGAGTCGAGGACGATGTCGCCAGAGACTACTACTGGAGCCGTTGAGTCAAAAACAATATCTTTTGCTCCCGTGACGCTAGACCCTAATGCGGTAGTGCCGGAAGCAGCTATTTCTTTTGTACCGTCAGAAGCCGTAGCGATAAAGGACCATACAGTATAAGTATGATCAGTTGGATCTGTAGTAGATACAAATGTTGCCGGTGTTCCATCAACCGTAACAGCGGGCAGGGAATCGAGTCTATTTGGAGACTCAACGGTTATGTGTACAACTTCACCGCTCCTGTAGTATAGATCACTATCTGTGACGTCTACCTCAAGTATTACCCCGTCAGCTGGTACGTCAGAAGCTACAACGGCATTTCTCTCATCAGAATAACTTGATAAATCTCCTTGAGCAGTGTAATGTCTTAACTTGTAAACGTAAGTTGTGCTTGCATCAAGGCCAACATGCGTGAATGATTGTGTCGCAGCTGTGACACGGTCTAAAAATGTGAATTCAGCATCTCCGGATACCTGGTAAAAGATTTCAGTACCGCCGTCAACGCCCAGTAGGCTGGTATTATTCCAAGAGAGCTCTACCTGCCCCTCCTGAGCACTTACACCACTATACCCAGACGTGGATACCCATAGGGGTGCTGCGGGGCTAGGATCGCGCCACTGGGTGAAGTAGTGACCGATTGGCTGATTGACTCCCTCAACATGTAACGATCCACCATCGCTGGTAAAGTAATAAAGATCTACCCTGTTCCAGCCCCTTGAAAATTGAAGACTGCCCTGGTCAACGCTGTTTAACTGTTCAACGTTATTCACTGATACCCTAACAGTTCCGGCACTTATAATGGATACCGGAATAGTTACTGGGTTCTTTGCGTAATACTCAACTGTATATCTTGAATTATAATCTTTTGTAGCCTGGTCTAAATGGAAGTCCCCATCGGTACTTATTATATATGTTTTCTGTAGGTCTTCCCATTCTTGATCATCAAAATCAGAATCAAATAAATCATATGCACCATCAATATGTGCATCAGTTATACTAAATGAATTAAGATCTGCCTGGAGTATAAATGAGTCTCCAGCTGTCGGCACTCCAGTAAGCCCAGTTATGGTAAATGCTCCGCCAGAATATGCGGTTACATTTCCAGTCTCACCAACTGCGTCGCCGTCAGTAAAATATATATACCAGTTAACAAAATCCTGGTAATCCGTCCCCGTAAAACTATTGGTGCCGATCCCAGTATTCACTGAGACTAAATTTCCGTCTTCATCCGTAACATCAGTCGGAACTGTGAAGGGGACAGCTGAAGTGTTTAGGATATTATCTACCGGGCATACATAAGAAACACCGTCTTCATTTAAGACTATAAACCCAAAGCTTACAGACAGTACGCCAGTATAAACACTAGCGAGTTCGTTCTTGAGCGTAATTATATTCTCATCGTTTGTTGCAATTTTAAAACTTGCAGGTACTCCTGGATGTGGCACAAAATCAAGACCGGTTAGAGTAAACGGTTCATGTGGAACTAAATTATAACTACCATCTTCTGGAGACTTTGTCCCGTCATACAGTGTAAGTGTAGACGCTGTATTTGATTTTATTCTAAAATATCCATCGTCGGTTGAGAGTATAGAATCAGCCCATTCATCAATAGTCCATTCTTTTGATGTATCCGTATAAGCTCCAACTGCTACCGATTCACCGCTGGCACCAGAGTCAATATTCCCGCTAGTAAATGTATATGCAGTATTTCCAGAGGCGTCAAAAGACCCAAGAGATTGGCTGAGGTTAAATACAATTCCAGAATATCTTATATTATTTAAGAAAAAATTTGATGGAGCTGTCTTCTCTGTAAAATTAAACGCTCTCGATGATGGGTTGGATATATTCTCAGGTGGCCTTACGGCTTTACCTATATTTGATTGAATAGCTTTATGTTGATCTCTCTTTATAGCCATTATGCCTCCAGCCAGGAGTCTACCCAGACTTTACTGGAGTGCCCCTCGTTTTGGGTTGATCCAATATCGGAAACATCTAAATGGAATGTATGAATTCTACTATAGTCAGATTCATTATCTGGAATCCACCATGATTCTATATAATTTGAAGCGTCTTTCATATAATCAAATTCTAGATTCCCGTCCCTGATAATTCCAGGCCTCGTGTTACCAGACTTCCTCCCAGCTCTATCATAGATGTCAACATACACCCTGACGCGCCATGCAATCTTTCCATAGGTGACCCTATCTTCATCGTTTGTGAGCATTTTGAAATCGCCAATAGTTTTTCCACTTATCGTTTTACCTATAGGGTTAAAAAATAATTCAAGCCCATCTATATTTATAATTCCACCACTATCAAATGCATCATACTCAGCGGTATCGTTAAACGTATTTCCGTAAAAGCTGTCGATATAAATCTTTACTATAACCTTCCCATACGGAGCTGGTGACGCTTTATCTGGTGCTAGATGGTTATGATGTGAATATGATATTACGAAATCTTCCTGTGAATTTTGTGGATAATTTCTTGGCCACACTGTATGTAAAGCGAATAACCCATCGCGAAGCTTGCCGAACTGCCTAACCATCGCAGTGGACGCCTCGGTCTCTTCGCGCAGATCACCGACTTTCTTAGCAACAACCAGGTCATCAAGAGTGCCTGCTTCTTCGTCTATATATCCACCATCTAAATACGAATGAATAGAACTTATAAAAAACTCATTCTTAAAACTGTTCCAATACAGTACCTGACAATAATCGCCAACAATCCAATCTGCAACATGCTCGCGCTCGGCCTCCAGGAGCCACCTTTTACCTGAAAACGGTATTGGCGCAGTATTTAATACCTCAGACGTAAACCCTGGAGAATATTCAGTACCCTTATATGATATAACCATTTCGGGAACCCTGCTCAGAACATCAAGCATCGGAACCCGATAACCACGGACATCTATATCTCCATCAGCCCTCTTTGCTATTACAACGGGAGCACTGTCAGATTTAACAAAGAATGGCACGGGGGTTATTTTATAACCAAAACCACTAGACGAATTGTCGTGCCTATCAAAACTTATCGTACTTAATGTCGGAGACCTGGACACAATTCGGTAGGGGCCAAATGTGCCCCCTCCGAGAATCCTCTCAGTAACACTTATCATCTTCGAGCCAACATCAACAGACACTATTGTAAACGGCCTATCTGCGTACTGCACACCAGGATCAAGCTCCTTCCGCTCGTTGACAATAATTACCTTACCAGCCCATCCTGACGCGACTGCAGGCAGGTCTCCATCATGAAATCTATAAAGATCCGGCTCGTATGAGTCAACAACTCCAGACCATTCAGTAGCGTCTCCATCAGTGACATTAATTGGCTCTATCTCTGCATATATCCCGTGATTTAATATCTTCGATGAAAATTCCTGGCGATAATTTATAACCGAGCTATCGTTCGCGTAACTATCCCTATCAGTTGGCATTGATAGGACAACAGAATCTCCAATAAATATAGATATTACAACGAAAAATGGCCCCTGGTTTACCGTAAAAAAACCGTTATTATCAGAATCAGATCCATCCCAGTACAGAACCTTATTTGCGCCCCAGTCCTCAACCTCGGTTTCCTTTGACTCATTAATGTCGGCAAGTTTACGCCCGACACTGTTAACGATTTCAACCTTAACCTTCCCAGTTGACACCTGATCATAATGCAATTCTATGGGAGACCCCCTGTCAGAGTCAAACGGATCAAATGAAATAGATGAATATCCAGTAGCTGGCAGTGAGGTAGTTGAATCAGCATGTATCGTCAGGGTGTTTGAAGTATTACTTACTATAAGCCATCTATCAGGATGCCCGCTTACCCATAACTCGTGACCCTTCCACATGTCAACTATCCATTCCGGAGAATAATCCACAGTCCAAACGAGAGAAGACCCTGAACCAGAACCGCAAATCCTTTTTCCGGAATTTTTAATAATAACATTTATAACTGGGTTATTATTAAAGTCAGCCTCTGTATCTGGATCATCCTTAACGCTAAAACTCATAAGTGGCTTGTGGCCAGTAAGGCGAGTGTCCATCTCGTACAGAATCCCGCTAGAGTCCAACTTTAGCCCTTCCCTATATCCAACTACCCACAAGCTATCAGATGTGCTCGTTAGGCCTGTATGGATGTCTGTGAGCGTAATCCCGTCGAGTAATTGCAATCTTGGATTTGGCTTCACATCAAACTCTGGAGAATGTTGAGCCCTGCGATATTTATCAAGTACTGTAGTTGCTAAATAATCAGCCCTATCCTTTGAGAAAATTTTAGGATTGTAAATTTCAAACGGAATTAATCTCCCGGTGTAATTCTTCACATTAGTATTATACAAAGAGTTCAGATCAACTGCAGATGAGATTACATGACGGTAAATTGGATTGTTTGGATTTATGACTCCCCCGCCTGTATTGGAAAACTTTCCAAGCAGCGAACCGATAACAATAACTTCATTACGCATATCGGCAAAAGAAAGTGAATCATCTAGCTTTTCGATAGATGTCGTGTCCATGTCGAGTACTGACTCGGTAGATAAAACATCATATGAAAAACAACCAGCGACTTTCATGATTGCCGTATTCGAATATACGGTTAAGGTATGCTCACCATACGACCCCATATTGATTCTTATGACTGAGTGATTCGTTGCACCATTTGGATCTATACCGTCATAATAAGACCATGTTCCGGAATAATCTATATCGTAATTCCCAGACGCCTGGGCAATTGTAGTCCCATCCATTTTTACCTGGGCAACATTGTTCTCGTCTATTTTTAAATTTACAGATGCAGCCGCCTGATCACGGGTTAATATCAAATCAACGAATTTACCGTTAACGGTGAAGATGATTGTTTCTCCACTGGAGGACGTTACCATGTCTATCCCCTTGGGAGAGGATAGATTAGGTGTCTTAGTCCAGTTTGTGTCATCTGCGATAACGACAGTCCCCGAGGTAGCGTAATCTGTTGCGAATAATTTTTCTTGAGGAATGTCCATTCCATTAAACGACATGTATCCAAGTTCGTTAAAACTAAATCCGTACCCGAAGTTTTTACAGAAATCATAAGCCATGGACAGGAGCGTCTCGCCATATCCGAATGACCATATATATTCACTATCCGCACTCTCTTCAGTTGTATTCCCTGGGTTACCGTAGAAGGGCTTCTTCTCAAGGTAAATGTCCTCGCCCCTGACATAGTAATCTGAATACGCATTTACGAATGACGCATCACTGGAGACCTGCTTGCGCCCATACATCCACACCGGATCAATGTTAGCTTTTATAGCCAGATCGCGCATAACGTCATCTAGCAACCAGCCATCAAAAGCAACTGGCCTAGTTAAGCCATTCGCTCCACGTCCAAATGTAGATCCATTGTAAAGCCCAGCCATTGAATAGCTAGACTGGTTTGGGTAATTCTTATTATAATCCGTATTCATCGCAAACGAGAAATCCTGCACCAGGACGGTTAATTCACTTACTCCATCTTTAGATCTTGAGACACTTGGATCTGGGAATATGTTTCCCCATAAACGATCCACATAATATGTAGTACCAGCGGCATCAACCATTCCAATTTGGAACCTAGCCAGCTTAAGTTGTTTTATAATCCCGAATGATCCAGAATCTTTATCATATGCATACGGAGTGTCTTTTAATTTTACGACAGTCCCTGCAGAAATTGATATAGCAGTGTCTAATGTAAAAGTATTGCTTGATTTAGAATTATATGTTCTTGTAATGCCATTTATTTCCAATACACCAACACTCGGAGCCCCTGAAGCAGAGTCTACAACTATAGAGTCAGTTGACGCTGTTCCAGTATCCGCTCTATTTAATACAGACACCCAGGAGAGGTTAACGTTAAACGCAGCCTGGGCGACTTCACCAAATGGACGATCGAGGTCATAGCTTGTTATACCAGTGAGCGTAACGCCAGATAACCAACCGTCTATATTGTTTACAACACCAGCTGAAAGTGGTTTTTTATTCGAGTCTGATGCATAATCGGTAACGCCATTAGAGTCTCCAAAAATATCCAGATCTGTAGTCGCACCAGAAGGCTCTTGATATTTCGCGGTGAAGTATGCTAGCGATGCACCATTTTTATTACTTCCAGTGTAGAAGTCTATCTCAATTGGATACCATTGTCCAGCAGTCATGGCAACAGTTGCTGATAGTTCGGTAATCTTGGTCTGTAGATCCTCGCCCTGCCAAGCACTCCCGGTAGTACCATTGGGATCAGTGAAAGTTAAGTATGATCCATCTATTTTAACTTGAGATCCACACAATGGTCCAGAGTCTGTATAGAATGTATAGGAACCGGTATAGCGTGCATAGAAAAACCCAGACCATCTGGCACCATAATTATCTACCTGGGAGACAGGTGGAGGTGCGCCCTCGCCCCAGTCAAATGAGAGGACGGTTGAGAATTCATTCCCGTCGAGAGACTCTACTACGGTCGACCCGGTTACCCAGTCAGTAATTGTGAGGTCTTGACCACTATCAAATGTATAATACTTTACATCAAACCCATTAGACGGAACCGTCTTGGTGGTATCGTATAGTGTGACCTTTAACTCCGGGGTTATATGGTCTTTATCGAGTAATGTTGCTAAGTTGCTAGATACATTGATCAAGAGGGAACCTTCCGCAATAATACGGTGACCCTTTTGATCACCTGTTTAACCGACGTGGCGATGACATCATCATCCTTTACGTCCAAGATAATCACAGTTGAGGTTTCGGGCAAGTAGTCAAAGTCATTTGTTGACTCTACTTCAAGGCTAAATTTCTGGTCGCTCAATACGTATTTCTGAGCTTTAAGGGTGTCAACCCATGCAGCCAGGCGGTAAATAGTGAAGGATTCATTGGTTGGTGCAGCACTAAATGCGGCACAAGTAACAACTCCGTTAAGTTTTACAAAGTCACTTATCAGTCGTTCTTCGCTGCCAATTTTTATGTAATATCCGTTAAATGAATCATTGATGTAATCACTTAAGTCAGTTTGGAATGAAACCGTAGATCCACTCGCCGTTACCGTCCCAATCATTATGAGTTCGCGTTCTTTCACGCTCTCATATACAAGTTTAATCTCACGATCATCAGTGATTCTTCGCTGTATATTTATAGCACCGTCCAGGGTTGGGATATACTTAATTTGCTCGCTCGTTGGGTACTCAATTAAAGCCGCATAGTCAGGGATAGTTATTGTATCTCCCGTTGGGCTTACTGGTATAAGATCTATTCGGTTAGACATAATTAAAAGTCCTGTGTTAAGTTTTTACCACGGTCATCTGAGCTTGCATAAGCTTTATCGATTGCAGCGACAACAGCCTTGCCGGTGGCTTCTGGGTTACCAGCTCCGCTTATACTTATCGTCATGCCGTCAATACTATTGTTCGTAGTTCCACCACCACCTCCGCCAGATGACACGCTGGGTGCCGTATATCCAGATGTAGACTCCCCAGAGAGTGCGGGTAATGCAAACGTGCTAGGGGCATTTATTAATCTTTCCTGGAAATCCTGGAATGCATTTGTGTTTTCTTCTAGTGCCAAAGTGTTGCGATCCATTTCCTCGGCCAAATCTTCTGCCTGGGTATCCTCGCCAAACAATAAGTCAGCAAGCCCACCTATCAACGATCCAGTCAGTGATCCAGCAAGGGCACCCAATGGCCCTGCGAGTGCAGATCCGCCAGCGGTCAAGGCTCCAGTTACTGCGGTCTCGACATTATGACTTAATAAAGCACCGATACTTTCTGCAAAATTATGCGCAGCGTCCATTGTTTTCTCGCCAGTTAGCCCATGGAATACTGCGGTTCCTATTACGTCACCAAGGTCTGATCCGATAGCGTTTTTGAACCCTGCGATGCGCCTTGCTTCAGCCTCTATAAGTCGCTTCTGTTTTCTTACAAGAGCTTTTTTAGCTGCATCAATTATCCGTTGCGCCGCATCAGTATCTCTTTTATCCGCAGTCGCCTGCTTGCGCTGTTCTTCAGTTAGCTTGTAAAAAATCTCTAACAGCACCTTATAATCCTCGAGTATCTTTTCGCGCTCTATGCCCTTGGTTCGGATAACATCTACAGATTCATCATCAAGCTTACCGATAGCCTTAAGACCCTCTATCTCTGCCTCGATAGCGATACGATCATCTCTAGTCTCAAAGGTTTTACTCTTTATGTCACCGCTAAAACCAGCTTCTTCAAATAAAGTAGCAGCTGTTTTATCTTTCCCAAGTATTTTATCAAGTCTCTCATCAAGGGCAACGCCTCTTTTTGTCGCCTTATCAAGCATGGCATTGAGTTTATCCCATGCACCAGAATCAAACTCTGGACCGAATGTATTTTTTAATAACTCTTTAAGCTCTATTGTGGAACCCTTAAACTCTTCAAGGGACTTAATGGCCTCACCTATAGGGCGATCATACTCTAACATATCAGTACTGAATACGTGCTTATCCTTAACAGAGAACTTTCTAAACTTCTCCAGTAGCTCTATAGCACTGTCCACATCGCCTTCGCGTGCCTTGTCCACAAGCTCGTTTGGAACACGCTTCGAAGTTGTAATAGTTTTTGATCTCATGGTCCCTTCCATTGCTATTTCTCTTGTTGTATTCTCAAAAGTAGACTGGAACCCTTCTATGTATTCATCGAGATCGTCCTTGAAAGAAGATTCATTAAGTAGGATGGAAACCTTTACCTTGATTTCGTTTTCTGCAACTTCCCCCATAAGGTCTTCTATTTTTTCCCCAGCACCGAGAGCGGCACCCTGTAATTTTAAGAGCACCTGATGCATTGTTGTTAGCCCAATTAACAGGCCCGGATTTATATCATTTATACTATTCCATACCTGGGTTATATGCTCCATTACAGAATCAGTAGATTCATTATTCTTTCTTAATTTTTCAAATTGATCAACCAGGGATTTGAATATTTGGTATTGCTGCTTCGATGATCTGAGTGCCGCAATCTCGCCCTTTAATGTCGCTATTCTGCGTTCGCGCTCATCGTTAAGATTACGCAGGGCAATCTCTTCAGCGAGCATCATGCTGACTAACGAATCTATCGCATAGCCAAGAGTAATCACCAACCCGACCAATCCGGCGAATTTAGTGAAGAAAGAAATTGTACCCGCAATCATAGTTCCCAATGAGGCCATTGCTACAGTGAGTGCCTTTGTCCTAATTATCATGACAGCAAACTGCGCCCCGAGTCCGGCTATTGCCAGCTCTGCAAGCTGTGCCCCACCCTCAAGATCACCAAGATTGTCTACATTTTTTCTAGTCCAGTCAACCAGGTCTTTCATTATTTTAAGAAGACCCTTATCTCCAGTCTTGATAGCCATCTTCTCTACAGCAGCAGACAATTGTAGCATCTTCGTCTTTAAGGATTTCATTCTAATTTCGTTCTCTTGCATGGCTGATCCAGCTGCCTGCCATTGGATTGCGTAATTTTCTAAGACAAGATTAAAATTATCCATTAAATTAAGGAAAAAAGCTTTACGCCTAACACCAGCTGCAGTTTGTGCAATCTCTTCTTTTTGAATATCTGTCAATGTTTGCCATCTACCAGCAAGCTCGAGTACGATCTGGTCAAGCTCCATCAATTGCCCGCCTTGGCGTTCGATTGCTACACCGGCGATACTTAAAATCTTAGGTATTGAGCTTTGACGGCGAATATATGAACCAATAGTTTTTAGTGCGCTTCCAATTTCCTTACCCGATTTAGCCATTGAAGAGCTTAATGCAGCTGTATAAGCATTCAAATCCTGAATCGATGCACCGGCACTTCTGAAAATAGCACCAGCCTGTTGTGTTGATGCAGCTAAGTCTCGAGTAGTAACAGATGTCTGATTCGACAATGCGTTCCACTCATCAAGAATTCCAATGGCTCCATCCATTGATATTCCGAACTGCAACATAGCTGCGTTTAAAAATTTAGCACCATCAGCCGCTTCTATCTCTGCGATATTTTGGCCAAGCAACGAAACGCGAAGACCTTCAGACAGCTCAGATCCAACGCGACCCATTTTTGCCCACTCAGTAGTAGCATCTATTGAGGCACCAGTGAGGTTACCCATTGATACGGATACCTTCATAGCCTCTTCACGAACCCTGGCTAACTGTTGTTCGGTACCTTGAAAAACTTTAGTGAGCATAACCATCTTGTCGTCAATATCAGTTATCGTATCGAGCCCGCCCTTAAGCGCACGAATAGAACCAAATAAAAGCCCGGTTGCAACTGTCCACTGCGCAACCTTTAAAATTATTTTGCCAAAACTGTCTCCGGTTTTAAAGAGTCCCTGGTTGAACTGTTGCAATTCCTTGCCTGCCAAACCTACAGATGTACCAGCTTTATTAATCGTAGCCGTGAATTCAACAAACCTATTCTTCATCATGCCGGTAGTTGTAACAACCTTCTTGCCGGTTGCATCTATCCTAGTGAGTACACTATTTACCTTAGTGAGTCCTGTGAGGGCACCATTTACATCTGATACAACCTTTACACCCATTACTTCTTGAGTATTACCCATTAGATCACCGTTTTAAACCTTAATAAAAAATTATGCTCCCAGTATTTTGCAGTATGTGCAGCGAACGGGCCAGTCAATTCAGCTCTGCGCAGTCCAGACTTACCTAAAATTGATCTACCAGTGCTGTTCCCGCGAAAATATGAAGCAAGCTTATCGCTCGTTCTAGTCAACTTTAAAAACCCAGTTTGTTCGCCCCTGTCTGACTTAACCGTTAATCTAAAAGTCATTAGCTCCTGTGTGACCGATTTACGCATCCCCGCCCCCACGGTGAGTATAGCGTCGTCTAAACGTTCAAAGAAGATTACGGGTACCCTAGCGTTCCCCTGTGTGAATTCTTCAGGTAGCTGTGAAATTGTGGCTGACCCTGATGCACCAGAGCCAAATGCATCGTCGCGGGTCAACCATTCATTGAGCATCTCACCGATGCTGAAATTTATATTGTCTGGATCTAAAACATTAGTTAATGCAGAATTCATAATATCTTCTTGACCTCTCTAAGGATTTCAGCCCCGAGCGGTGCAGCTATGTCAGTAAACCATGTCTTATAGAAATCGCGAGGTGCCATCTTTTTACCAAAAAAATTCCCCTGAGCTACGTATAATGGATAATATTTCTCAACACCAGAATAAGAATCAAGCTTTGATGCCCAGGACGAACTTGATCCCCATTCAAACGGATGTACTGCAAGCTCATCATTATTGTAGATATAAAATGTTGGATTACCATTCTCTTTTGTGTGTAAGGTATCTGCAGAAATCCACAGGTTATTACTCCTCGGGAATTTTGGATTTTCAGGTCTCGAGTAAACTTCTTGAATTATAATCCCACGAGCTTTCGCTTTTGCTGATTGAAGATTACGACGCATTACTACGTCGGAAACCATTCCAAGCTTCTTGGATTTCTTGTGGAGACTTACGCTCACGCCGTGTGCGTTATTCAGGACTGATATCATTATATAATATTCTCCCCACCAACATACGGCTCGGGTTTACAGAATACATCATAGAGGATCGCCCCATCACCATGGCCATAGGTAAACATATCTCCAGGGTCTGGGTTTTGGATCATTGGATACCATTCAGAGGCTGGCATTAATTCGAAATCACCAGTAGCAGGTAACGTAGTTTTCCCGAGCTCGACCGTCAGGGTGTCTGATGTGTTAGACTTTACCTGTACACGCCTGTCTGAGAAAAATAACCACCAGCCAGCATAAGCGTTAACCGTATAAGCACCAGATGCTACGGTAAAAACCGAGGCAGATCCAGATCCAGATCCAGTTACTTTCTGACTGATTAATTTATGTACAACGGTTAATCTTTTTTTAGTTGAGAAATTAGATGAAGGTAGAAATGAAAACACTGCGTCGCCTACATTGATCCGAGAATCACGAACAAGCTTTAGCTCGTTCAAGCCGAGGGACCTCTTCAGACAACGTACACCGTCCTCAACATGACTCGCAACAGTCGCACCTTCATACGTTTTGTAATTAGGCATCCATGTACCACCTGTCTCAGTCTCCCATTCCAGGCGTACAAACTGACCAAGTTCACCGTAGAGGATTCTCTGCGCTTCGATCTGTCTTCTTCTTAAATCTCCCGCAGAGCGCATTTAGTCCTCCTTTAACGAATCTTGCTGAAATCCAGCAATCATATTTTCAAGTTCAATCACAGCCATCATCTCGGCCTTTGACTCTACTGGGAATATGTCCCACTCATGAGGCATATATCCTAGCGTCTTGGCTGCCATAAGCTCTCTTAGCCTGAGGCTAATGTTTACCCTCTTGGCTTTACTCTTCGACTCATATCCATCAAGCTCTTTGGGTATAAGTCTATTTAGAAATAGCCGACGTCTTCATTTGTAAGACGCGAAATCTTCATAATCTCAAGGTGTAATTTATCGATCTCTCCAGAGACCTTATTACCGAGAGACTTCAGCTTCTCATTATAATCTTTTCCGGGGATGTCCCAGTCACAACCTTTTTCGATAAATAACATCTGTAGGATAAGGGCGGCGTGTTGCTTTTGGTCTTCATATTCAGCATCAGCTTTTGAGTTGGTGCCATTATTCCTGACATTACCTTTGTGATCCAGGCTTAATTTTGGTTTGGCCGGAAGAACGTCTCTATAGATCTTATTGATCTCGACTCGCTCATTCTCACTCACGGCTCTTACTGGTATAAAAATATCACCATCTGGTCTAGGGAGCATTACTTCGGATTTGATCCGCTCTCCCCAGTCTTCGAAACTAGATACAACTTTACGCTTGGGCTCTGGCATAGGTTCCTACTTTCCATTCCCGACCAATTTTATTAGCGGGGTTTGAGGTTGTTAATCCCGAATCAACGGGTGTGCATTCTGTCAATGTATATGTCAAGGTCTGCTGGGCAGTCTCGTCATAAAAGTATAATTCAATGTAGTATTTAATCGTTGTTGATCCTGCGAAATCGAAGTCTGTACCGATATCAAATATATCTAAGCTTAACTTACCTTCGCCACCAATGATCTCATTCTTGTCGTATCCAAGTCCGATCTGAGGTGTAGTCTTGACCTTGTGCCCCCAATTAAGCGAGGCACCCTGGACGTATAGCCAGTCGTCGGTCAGCTCACGACTGGCAATCCCCGGTTGAAGAGACTGCCAAACGCGAACATAAACATCATCTTGATTAAATACTAGGGTCATTTATTAATCGTCTACCGCACCGGCAATACTACACCAGTCTTCGTAGCTGATATCTAGTGCAATCGAGCTGTCTTGGTCACCTACCGAGCCGCTTGGCATCCCGGCATCATGATAACAACCGAACATGAGTGCGGTCTCTGTCACTAGACCAGCAGCATCATCCTGCGTCTCAGCGATTAAACTGTATGGATTGCCAGAAAACTCCAGTAAATCCTTAGATGCATTTGCATACTTCTGAGTGATGGAAATTTTCTTTTCAAGTTCAAAGATACGTTTTCTATGATTCGTATATCCCTTGAGCTTGATATCACGTTTCATCTCAACAGCATCGGCTGAGAAATCATCAATCCATTCAATCTCGTCAGCAGACCCGAATGATGGAACTAAATAGACCTCATAGGAATCAGTAGCAGTTCCGAGAGCCATGGTAAAATAATCCGCACTACCAGTAGCTGCCTCTGGGTGCTTGACTACTGTGCCAAG
>Ga0307989_1001087_pt1 | contig 15367 bp, 23 predicted proteins | sample EllFjometagen185_FD_203164 | JGI IMG/M metagenome (GOLD analysis project Ga0307989, IMG submission 203164) | Marine microbial communities from Ellis Fjord, Antarctic Ocean - #185 | ecosystem: Environmental > Aquatic > Marine > Unclassified | place: Southern Ocean | collected 2014-10-08
CATATGCTACAGCACTCACCTCAACACATGAACCAGCCTCCAAGTCAATAACAGGTAAGATTAACTAATGGCACTTGATAAGGACAAGCTTAAAGACTTACTAGTTGGTATATTTGAGGATATGCCTACTGATGCTGACATATACAATGATGATGGGACAGTCAAGGATGACTATACACCACCAACTGCCGGTGACAAGGGTGAGGCCATTGGTAATGCAATACTATCATACTTAGAGGATGCATCTGTTGGACCACTACCAGCTACAGGCTCATCAATAAACTTCTTAATGAAGGACTTAGTAGTTAGTATGATGAAATCACTGTTTGAAGCCACTCCAGCATCACCGGGGTCAGGCATAACAACAGCAAATAATATTAATGCAGCCGTAATGGCTGGTTGTAGCGCATCAATGGGTAATGCTGATGGTGCACCAATACCTCCAGGAGTTGCAATAGTACAAGAGATAGGAGCACCTCCTATAATACCGCCTTTATTAGGCCTAATAACATTGTGGCCTCTACCTATACCAGGTGTAGAGCAGCCATCAAAGACAGTGGAAGAATCCGCAGATGATATAGCAACAGCTATACATAGTAGTATTACTACTATCATGTTTCCTGTGATTATACAGACAACACCTACACCTGCAGGGCCTGTACCACTACCATACCCACCAATAATGATAAACTAATGATAACAAGAACAAAAATAAGAACAAAGATAGCAGCCTTATTAGATGATAATGAGTATAAAAGACAATACTTTGACGATGAGGGGGAGATAACTGGTGCAACCAGTGCTAGAGATGATATAGACCCTGAGGCTATCACTAGTTTCAAAACAGGCTATTTCAATGACGAGACTCACGCAGTAGCACAAAGCACTACTATTATAGTAGTTAACACTGCTGATGGCAAGTATTATAATGAATTGCCGACAGAGGCTGACTTAGCAGTAGCTACCTCTGATCAACAAGACACACCATTTGTTGCAGACATGGCTAGTACAACAGTAATATATGATAGTGCAGCACATGGTCCACCAACTGGTGATGGTGTAGAGATACTATCATACAGCTTACCATCAAGTGGTGACTTCTTTGATGACCTCAATACATATGCACTCATAGCAGCTGCATCATATGAGTTAGCTACTGAACAAGCAGCACTTGACCTAGCTGACCTCAAGGCACAGCTAGTAGCACTAGGCGCACAAGTAACATAAGATAAAAAAGAGCAGCGACTTGCTGCTCTCTTCTTACTCGCACCTACCTAAGCTTCAGGTGGTGTGTTCCCCTTCAATTTATCCTCTTCAGCATCATCGTTCATTGATCTGGTACCTGACTTCCGCATCAAATCACCAACTGGGTCATCAGACTCAGTCTCGCTCTCTTTAGCAGCACGAACATCATCCTCGATATCACACTCACCCGCAGTATCACAGTTATCACAGTCATGGTCATGTGCACCATGTGTGAGTTTGTCAAGCAAGTCTTCAAGTATCCCTTCGACACCACTGGCCTGTTCTGATTCATAAGGCATCAAGCGTCCATCAAGCATACGTGATATGACATGGAACTCACCAAGCGCTTTCATTATCTCATCAGCTTCTTCATCAGGAGCATGTGAGAATGCCTCAAGTAAGAAACCACATACTGCACCAGTCGTTCTGGTCATTGAATGTATTACTTGAAACTCAGTACTATCAAGCTCACTGATGTCCTTGTACTCAAACTGTGACTTGAACAGTGGTATTGTAAGTTTGCCGGTCATGAGCATGGGATCAAGTGCATCATACAATGTCTTAGTGCGTTGCAGGTGCTTGAAGGCAGTACCAGTGACATTAACCTGTACATCCATGATGGTGCTCTTAAGTGCTGGGATAGCAGTGTGCTCAAAGTATACCTGAGCTTGTTCACAGAAGGTTATGCAGCGCATAGCTAGGGTGCCTGTTCCAAATACGTACTTGTTAATCAAATGTTGCATGTGTTACTCCTAGGTTATAATTATCATGATAGTATTCTTATTCCACAAAATGCCTTGACAATTTGACGATAATAAACTATATTATAGTATAAACAAAATAGGAGGACAACACATATGGATCCTTTATTCATAGAACAACCAAAGTTTGAAAAAGTAGCACGTCGCATATTAGACCAAGATGCTACCAAATGGACGAAACAAATACTAGACGAGTTCTTTACGGAGTTCCCATACTTCATGAGTGAGAATGTGAACATGGAATATAAGAAGAAAGACGAAACAAAGGGCTATGCTGTAGCTACACTATCAATAGGTGAGCTTGCGGTGCCTGTAATTGTAACTAACTACCAACTATCACCGTTTGATGTATGTTACAAAGACGGAGTGACGCTCCCTTTAACAGAAGAAACACTAGGAGCACTAGCAAATACTAATAGTGCATTCAAAGGCGTAGTACAACCAGAACGTAGTGATGGACAACTAGACATGTTATTTCAACGTTCTCTTGTTGACTTACAGCCTACAGCTGGCATGGGCAAGAGTGCCTCTGTCATTGATAGAATCAGCGATACTATTACACAAGAGCATAAGAATGACCTATTAGCAGCATTGAGTAACAATGAGGTAGCTGCAGGCTTTGAGCTCAATGGTACTGTTGAGGTGTTGGCTAAGATAGCCAACGTAACACCTAGACCTGCCACATACTTCAAGGACTCATTGTCCAAGGTATTGACCAGGGATATTCATTACTTACAGAAAGAGGGTAGATTCAAGTATATACTTACAGAGGGCAACTCTGAGGTGTTTGACCCAGTTGTTACAGAGCTTACTGCTGGTCAAGCAGAGCAATATGAGCCAATAAAGGCTATTGGTCATGATATTGAGAAGAAAGCGGTGTTTACAAGCACTAAGGGTGCAGCATTTGAGATTGATGGTACACATGACAAGCTAGTACTAATGAATGTTGATGGCATACGTAAACATGCTATGGCAGACATGACTACAAGCAGTGAAGCACAGTGTGACACAACATTTGGTGGTGAAATGCCACAAATGAACGATTATGGCACATGGACACATGGTAACAAGGCTATGATGCCTTTTGAGATCGTTGGTATGATCAAGAGTGCTGGACATTATGAGATTAATGGCTTTAATGGCACATCAGCTGAGACATACATACCATTACGCAGTGTTGACGCGGTCACACCACATGAAGAGTATGATAACACATACTATGTACCTACAAGCTATAAGTTTGTTAAGGTGGGCGAAAGTACTGATATTGAGCGTGATGGTACACATAGAGAAGAAATAGAAGCTAACTACTATACTAAGGATAGTGTTGGGCTTTATAGCTTACAAGGGCCTACATTCAACAAGTATGCACAGTTAGGACCTAATACACACAGTATGACTCATGATGAAGCATGTTATGCAGCATTACAGTGTGGTGCTAGTGAAGCATCCATCATCAAGATGGCATCTGCACCTACCAATGTACGTATACCGTTTGGAAGTGATTTAAACTGCCCTACTCCATTGAATAAGACAGCTGAGCTATTACAGGCTGAATATGGTGCACATAGTGCTACTATTAAGGCAATTGCCACTGATTTAGTGAAAGAGGCTGCTACACTGTCTGATGCTACGGCAGTAGACGCTGTATTAGCACTAAACATGATAACTAAGGAGAATATCCTTGAGTTTGTGCATCAACTACCATTATACGAACAAGTACTCAGTGACTTAGCTAAGCTATTACTCACTGTACGCCTAGGACTACCAACAGTACCAGAAATGGCAGTAGAACGTGCCATGAAGGGCCTATCTAAGGTAGTAGAGGTGCTACGTGGTATGAGTAAGCTGAGTAAGGTCAAATCCTAGCATTTTGGACGATTTGAGAGCTAATATAGGAAATTAAAAGAAAATACTGTTAGAAAGTCAATATGAATAAACAAGATATGATAAGAGAATATGAGGACTATGGCTATTCTGTAGAGGATATAGCTAAAGAACTCAATATCCCACTTAATCTTGTTAAGAGTGCTCTTGAACGTAATAAACAGGGTAATACGGCATATCAGGCTAAGTCTAACTATAAGGACTATGCCAATGACAACACCTTTAAGACAAGGGCCACTGATAAGACCATGCCTATGTACGAGATGCTACATGAGCATGGTCCTGCAGCTATTAACCGCCTCATTACCAAGTATGGGCTTACCTATGCAGCCAAATGGATGAGATACACCAAGGGGCAGCTCATATCACTAAAATACCACTATGGCTACCATAACCCTATACCAGGTGATGCCTTAGCTAAGGTAACATACTTTAGTGAGGCAGTACGTAGAGAGGTAGATGAGCGTGATAGTAGGCAATGTGTACGTTGTAGCTATGATCTAGGTGTTAAGGACATACGATATCATAAGGTATCACATCCAGCACTATGTACAGCAGACAATTGTATCACACTATGCCTATATTGCCGTAGTACACGTGTATTACCCAACTATGAGGTGTTTAATGGTATGAACTACACTACTATGAGCACATGGATACATAAACATGACGCATTTAAGCCAAAGAGCAATGTCACTAGAACAATACATAAATAACCCTATCAATACACGGCGTATTAACATATTCAACGGTCAATTGGTTGAACAACATGCAGGTGTTACACACCCTATAATGGCAATACCAAGTAAATACACTCTAATGGACGCATTATGCTATGTATTCAATAATGAAGCAATACCAATAGCTGATGTACTACAAGCCAAAGAAGATGGCGTTAAGCATGCCCAAGCACTACTAGAGGCACTAGAAGAGGGCATACGGACCAAGACAGTGTGCTTGACATGCATAAAGAATAGCATGCACCGAGATTAAAACCAGCCCAAGCATATAAAAGTACCTTTAATAGGCCCACCCTTTATAACCAGGCTACCTGGCTAACCGCAGAGCGCGTGGTAATTTTATAAAATTTTTTTTTAAGACCATTAAGGAACATGTACTAACTTATTGTTTATAAAGAAGTTAGGTAAAAGAAAGAGCTACTAACCCTTTCTAAACTTTCCACACGAAGCCGCCACAGCTCTTATTCTTCCTGCCATACGCCACATTAAGTATATTACTTGCATTACAATTATTAACACGGCCAGCTTCTTCAGCTGATTCATAAGTAGCAACATATTTTCCAGCTAGTGTAAATTGTTTAACAACAGTTCTCTGCGAATTAACATATTTTTTTATATTATCATAATTATTTTTATTTTTTTTCCATAAAAATGAAGCTGCTCTACAACCATCAGTATTTATAGATCTGATAATATTAGCACAATGTATGCCAAGTATTTCAGAAGCTTCTGAAATAGACTCAAAAGTCTTAATGTATTCTCCATCCAAATCATATTGATTTATCTTGCCACCGTAAACCTTACTAGATTTTTCATATTCTCCGATTCCATCAGGTTCTGGGGTGTCAGCCCTCCATTGGAATCCCGCACTGGATCCATTGATACGAGTAGCGTTCCTAATATTTTTTACTCCAACTTTAACAGCTTTTGCAGCTTCTACTAATGAAGCATAACTTTTAATATATCTACCACTCAGAGCATACTGTGTTACCAACTTACCTTTCTTCCTAGAAGCCTTTTCAATATCAGAATGATCTCCACTGTCATATCTCCACTGAAAACCAAAACGCGCATAAACTTTATATCCATTACCATCAACACCCTTACAAGCATCACTAATAGATTGACTACGCGAAGAAACACTTTCAGAAGCTGACTTAACAGAGGGGAAAGTCTTAATATATTTTCCTTCCAAATCAAATTGATTTACAGCTTTCATAATACCATAACTTTCTGGTAAAGCCTCTATATCTTCTGTAGTAATATCTTTTGAATATTTCCACAAGTACCCTTCGCATTTATAAGTCTTGCCAGTGCAAGCGTCAGAGATTCTGGCAACATCGCAGTTCACAGATTCTGCAGCAAATCCCATATTTAGAAAAGTTTTAATATATTTCCCATCTAGGCTATACTGATTAATTTTTTTGACTCCAGCAGCATTAGCACGTTGTTTGGCAGTAAATTTATATCCTAAGTTGCTTCCAGCAGTAGGAGACAGGTTATATTCAGGTTTAAGAGTGTCCATATAATATTGTTCACGCTCAATAAGTAAACTTAAATCATCTACTTTTTCAATTAATTCAAAGAGCAGAGAGGCAACCCCATATTTATCATAAGTACGCTGCATATAAATATTGCAGTGTTTATTATGTTTAAAGTGTGTAAGGTGAACACGCCACCTATGTTTTATATTCTTAGCGGATCCGATATAAAATTTATTATTTTCAATATTAGTTATTTTATATATTCCACTATAATCGTAATTATCTTTCATATACTTCTTATTCCATAAACTTCTTGACAAAAATAGCAAATAATAGTATATTATAGTATATTAATTTAAGGAGTTACAATGAAATACATGACAAAAGAGGCCCTACGGGCTAGTATGGCAACAGCCACTAAACACTTCAAAGGTTATTCCAAAGATGGCTATAAGCTTATTGAAGACGCAAATACAGGAGTTGCTAAAGTTACAAGAGATAAAGTTAAAAAGTTCTTGACACCAGAACAACTTGAGATAGACGCGAAGGCTAGAGCACTTGGTAGAGAAGCAGCAGCAATAGCTAAGAGAACGTGAAATATTTTGTAAAGCTAGCTGGAAACAGTCTACAAAACGCTACTGAAGTATTTAATAGAGTGTCAACTAAAAGGGATAAACTAGATAAATTAAAAATGAGTATAGATAGTATGCGTTCAACACTACGTGTTAGAAGCAAAGCTTTTAGTCCACACTTTCCAAACGACACTACTAAAAGAAACCCAGTTGTACATAAAGCCAGACAGGTAAAATATACTAAATGGAATAAAAATGTAGATAAAAGAAAAAATACTGTGTCAGCAGAGTACTCAAAAGCACTAAATGACCTAGAAGCAGTAACTCCTGCATCAGCTAAAACAACAACCCCAAACAAAACCACTTGGATTGGTGGAAGCCACTTTACTAGGGGCACAGGTTAAATGAAATTATTAGAACTAGAAGATGTCAAGTACCAGGTGTTGCACGCATGTGCACTAGACAACGTTGACGCCGCAAAGAAGAACCGCGTCTACGACAAGCTAGTTAAGAACGATAAACAAAAATTATATTATTTTTTAGATATAATCCAAGAAGCCGAGTTTACAGAACTCGAGGAAAAGAATGAAGTATCTAACCAAGACAGCATTAAAAACACGAGTAGCTAACAAAACAAAAGGCTACTACATAAGCCCAGTATAATGGCATCTAAACTACAACCACATCAAGAAGCCGCTCTAAAGAAGCTAGATAAAACAGACAGCCTGTTACTCTATCATGACATGGGCTCTGGCAAGACGCTTACTGCGCTAGCTGCAAGTGAACGCTATAAAGCACACGCCAACGTAATTGGCCCAGCAAGTCTAAAAGACAACTTCACAAACGAGAAAGCCAAGCATAACGTCAAGGCAAGTACAAGCTACACAACTTATCACAAACCGAGCACGAAGCGTGACAACGCATTACTAGTCTTTGACGAAGCACATTTAATGGGACAGACAACCAGCAAGCGAAGCAGGTTAGCTGATACCCACCAAGGCAAGAAAGAATTATTTATGACAGGGACACCAATTCGCAACCGCCCCAGTGAGTTGGTCCCTCTCATGCGTGGACTAGGTATAAACATACCGAGAGATCCAAAGGTTTTCCAAAAGAGATATGTAGAGGAAACTCTAGTATATCCAAACGTAAGCGGACGCCTACGTGGAATAAAACCAGGTATCGAATACTCAGCCAAGAACCTACCACAGCTGCACAAGCAACTCAGAGGCAAAGTTCACTATTACAAGCCAGACAAACAGAAGGGATATCCTACTGTTAATAAAGAAGTTGTAACGACTACAATGTCACCCAAGCAGCTTGAGAGTTACAAACAGCTGATGAAGGGCAGTCCAGATTTACAATATAAAGTACGCCATGGCTTACCAACGGCCAAAAGCGAAACTAATAAGATGAATGCATTCTTGAATGCTACACGTCAGATAAGCAATACACCAAGAGCATACAGAGCAGATACAACACATGCAGATGCACCTAAGCTACAAGCAGCTGCCAAAGAAATAAACAAACGCTTCAAGAGCAATCCCAATTACCGCGGCGTGACTTACAGCAACTATTTAGAGTCCGGTATCAACCCAATGAGCGAGCGCCTGACAAAACTTAAAATCCCACATGCCAAATATACCGGCAAACTAACAGACACACAGAAGCAACAAACTGTCAAGAGCTTTAATCAGGGCTCTATCAAACATCTTCTAGTCAGTGGTGCAGGCGCAGAAGGTTTAGACCTCAAGGGTGTGAGACTCAGCCAAGTATTAGAGCCACATTGGAACACTGCTAAAATTAAACAAGTTAATGCAAGAGGCAATCGTTATATGAGCCACGCAAACCTACCTGAGAGCGAGCAGAAGCTCACTATACAGCGTTATGTTAGTAAAGTGCCTAAGAACCCTTATGCGCTTAAACAACTCGAGAGCGCGGATCAGTACATGCACAATCTTGCACAAAAGAAACAACGTCTAAATGATCAATTCCTAAACGTATTGAAAAACGTAGGACAGGAACCAGCATAAAATGGCAAATTTAAAATATATGATAAAAAAAGCAAAGGACAGTTCTTATATAGGAGACTTTGCAGCCGGAATAGATCCAACTGGTGTAAATACTTTTAATAACTCTCTTAAAAATGAGAAGAATCATGGAGCACATAAACTAGTTGGCAATGCCGGAGGATTTATTGGCGGAGCTAGCATTAGTGCGGCTCTAGCAATTGGTGGAACAAAAGGAATAGGTAAAGGTTTACAAAAATGGACAAAACATAAAAGTTTTGGTAAATTACTGGATAGAGCGGGCACAGATCAAATGGCAATATTCCAACCAAAGAAAGCAAAGAAAATATTATCAAGAGTTCCAGAAGCTATTCAGCAAGTTAAAAAGGAACAAGGTCTGGTTGGAGCAGCGCAGAAAGATTATAAGATATTAAAGTCTGAGGCAAGTAAACTACCAGGCTCTCTTAAGAAAAACCCAATTGGAACAATAGATACCAATATAGGGAATGCTAAGAAAATGAAGGGTGACCTTAAAGATGGAGTAAGCGCCATAAAAACAGGTATAGAGTATGAAGCAGCTCATGGCGAGAATGCAGCACGTACAATGATGCGAGGAGCGGCAATAGTTGGAGTAGGTAGCGGTGCCTTATTAGGAGGAACACTTAATGCTACAAGCGCACAGGCACAGTATAGCAGTGGACAATCCCATAAACGCCAGCTTAAAAAACAAGCAGCAGGACCACATATAATGAAACTGGCTCCTGAGGTTTTTAAAAAAGCTAGGCCTAGGTCAGGTGGTTTCTTTACTGAAAGTTTTGAATCAATAAAAAACCTTCCAGGTGCTACACTAAACGATGCCATGCAAATGGAGCGTAAAGGTGGGGCCATAGTAATGCCAAGCAGTGCAACCAGAAAAACAAAACGACATGAAACAATACACTGGATACAGGCTAGGAAAGCAAAGAAAAAGCGTGCCGCCGCTGATGCTTCAAGGGCTAAACTCAATCCAGCTAACAAAGCTGAGTGGGAAGCAAGGCCTACAAGCAAGAAAATAAAATCTATTGGGGCAGCCATCGGAAATATAGCAAAAACCCTACCACTAGCAATAGGCCAAAAAGTAGCTCCTAAGACTACAACATTAGCATACCATACTGGTATAAGCCTCTCTCACGAGATCGGAGCTTATAGAAAAATGACTCCAAAAGCTGACATGCCAAAGACTATAGGTGGAAAACTAAAAAGGTTTGGTGATATAGTAAGTGGTGTTAGGTATAGTACTGGAAGTACTTATAATCAAATAAAAGCTCAATTATAATTTAACACGAACTTACCCGACAAAGTAGATCGTGTATGGCCGTCCTTCCCAGGCGGCCTTTTTTATTCCTTGCTATTCCCCAAATAATGTACTATATTAAGTTATGGATAACAAAGTATGCAGCGGACCATGTGGGCAAGAAAAGCCATTGACAGAAGAATTCTTTGCCCCAAAGAACAGGGACAGGGAAACATGGGTCGGTAAATGTAAAGAGTGCACTAGCACTTATAATAGAGAACGATACGCGAGTGACCCAGAATTGAGAAGAAAGACGAGAGCAGCAGCGAAGATATCCAATAAGAAAACACGAGTAATAACGACAACCTACGTAAACGAATATAAACTTTCACATAATTGTGAAGACTGTGGAGAGCAGAACCCTATAGTTCTAGACTTCCACCACACCGGCGAACAGCCAAAGAAAGGATCAATCTCACGATTAGTCCAGGACTTTTATAACTTAAAAACAATTAAAATAGAAATTGCTAAATGCGTAATAGTGTGCGCGAATTGTCATCGAAAACGACATGCATTAATAAGGTAAAAAAGGGGCGTACTGCCCCTTTTCTTTTTAATAAGAACATCATTATCTTAAACAAACCACAGTGAAGCTAAGTAAGCAACACCAGCTTGTTTGTGTTCATGCTTTGGAGCGAACGAACCTTGGATAGCCTTCAAGTGGTTCAAGGCAATATTAAGGTCGATGCCAGGTTTTGCAACAGGCATAGTTTCTTCTGTGAGCCCGTCATAGAACCAGCGTTGTTGAAAGTTGATCCATTTGTCAGGACCCTCAGTAGAGTCGCGGCGAGCATTCATGTTCTTGAACGCCTTAGGTATATCACCGTAGGCTGGCATCAAGTCACCAATACTTACTGATCCCACATCAACAAGAGGATGGTCATATGCAACAATCTGCATCATACCACGTTTCTTCTTGAAGTTCGGCAAACGCTTTTCAACCTGTGTCCGTAAATCAGCAACATCAATACCATCACCACGGTTATCAATAGCATGATTCAGATCCTCAGAGGACAGGAAACCAAGCTGGTTGGCACGTAGTACAGCAATAGCATCAGACGCGTCACCATTACAAACATCATTGTTCAGACAGTAAATACGACTTTCATATATACTGAGCTCATCAAGCATCATGACTACACCAAAGGCGCCAAAGGCGTCATCCGGGTCTGTAAGTGGTGCAATTTTGTACATCTCCATTAGTGATCCTATTGCCCCAGGATTCCCTCCGACCATCGCAACCATTGCATCGGTGACAGTCATTTCTAGATTCAATCTAGTACTCATAAATCAATCTCCTTTTAAATTATATCTTGTTCTCATATCTCAAAACAGCACTAGCAATAGCATATACATAATACGGAGTCTTCTCCTCACCTGAGGTAGGAAGGCCTCCGATAGCAACTTGTGGCACATTCATAGAGAAGAAGCCATGTTCTGGAAGAGCATCAATCATAAGAACAGTGGCCCCATGGTAGTTCTCCTTCAAGTGCTGCAGCCCATATTCTGGAATAGTGATCTCATTGCCCTCATGGTCTATACCTGGCATGATCAGATATCGAGGAATAGGTTTATTCCTCTTATCTATAACATGCGTTTCCATGTACTTGGACCTCTTGAAAAGCCGAAGTACAGTCATATGTGGCATTTCCCCACCATACGCAATAGCTAGTCCTCTATCGTGAAGATCCTCCACATCATTAGTATTATATATAGCACACACTGGAAGCCCTTCTAAATATGCATCGGAGGGGCGACCATACTTGCCACCAATAAGCTTTTTATAATAACTGCTTACGCAGGATATAGCAAACTTAATACCACGCTCAAAAGAATGGTTCATACATGCTGATCTATCAACATTGTTCATACGGTCTTTCTTAGTACCAGCAACACCCGAAACAAGAGCATTGATAAATCTAGCTAATACGTTGAAGTGATTATACCTATAAAAGGAATAAAATCGTTCCATCATCTTGCTATATTCTCTTTGGTATTCAGCAGAAGCTGCTATACCTCTACGAGGCTGCTTCACCTTACTTACATCATAGAAATCTGGGAACGTTTCTTTAACTCTCACTATCTCTATATCTCTCACACAATGCTCCTTTCTAGTCTAGAGGTTCTTCCAGGCTACCTCTTGCTCCTTGTTTTGCTGCTGCTTGGCAGCACGTCTAACAGCATCTCTGTCTCGTACTGAAACAGTAGCCAGTACAGGACATACATTTCCTTTTAGACGTTTGTCTGCATCAGTGTCTTCTACACAATGCTCACCACATACAACACACATAATACCTCCACAATTAAAGTTTATATGTAATATTCTTATTCCATATTATGAGGTAAAAAGAAGGAATATAAATATCCCCTCTTTTGCCCAAGATAAGTTTTTAGCTATGTCAAGTCCATTTTATATTCTAATCCTATATTAAGGGTTATTGTTAATCTTGTATTGTCCACCCAAAGTGTAACGCCACAGAACCTATTCCGGCTAGTGCATACGAGTATGCACCCAGTATGCCGAATATCACTGAGGCGGCCAGAATGCCGGTTACACCGAACTTCATTGCAGGACCGAGGCCCTGATACCAAATACTCAAATCAGTAAAGAGTTTCATCTTAACCTTCCCATAATAGCCCCAGAATGTCCAGCCACGTAAACCCATTTAGGCGCTCTCATTCTTTTTCCCTTTCTAATAATACAGCTAACCAACCCTTACTACTTTCGTAGTTTACACGGCCGGTTGCATGTCCATCGACAGATGTCATCATGACAACTTTCCACCCACTACGAAGATCGTCCGCAAGGTGAGAGGAGACAGTGCTGTACACACTAAGCTCGATGGTTTTTAGTTTTTGTTCTTTTGCCACAGTTGTCTCCTAATCTCTATTTAAAAGCTCATCATCCAATTCTTCTTTTTCCCACGCTGACATTTCATCATCGTCATCGTCACGACAATCATCGTCGTCATCGTCATCTTCCCACTCAATGGCACCATCTGAAAGCCAGGCACCAACTGCTCCAACTACTAATCCGCCTGCAAGGTAGGCTAATCCTGTTAAAATCATTTTACTACCTCTTGTTATTTAATATTAATAAATGCATTGCATAATGTTCTTATTCCATAAAGTAGGTAAAAAGAAGCGATTAACAGCTTCAATTTCCCTTAGCTCCAAGGGCGGGCAGTTTAGATTCCGTAGTTGTACTTACGATATTCTAAGATCGCTTCGCGAGTAGGTGCGACTTCCAGCGACACTAACTCGTTAATATAACGACCGTTGATGATGCCTTTCAGCCTCCATCCTCCACGTACACGTTCTGGATACATAAGTGCTCCTTTCACAAAGCGTTAATTAATATATATAGTTCTTCCGGTTATTCTTATTCCAGATTTTACCAACTTTTCCAACCCGAATCACTGAAGAACTTTTCTATATCATCTAGCCAAGAATCGTTCTCATCGATCAGGTCATACTTGTGTACTAACCATACACCAACAGCAGTTGCTGCTGTGATAAACATTCCTTTCCATACCAGAGGTGATATCAGTATCCCTACTACCATACTTCCAATCCCCAGCACAAATCCTATGATTATAGCCGAGATTACTACTTGTGATCTTGTCATTTTAATTTTCTCCCAATAATGTTAAATATAACGTCTGAATTCTTATGCCACAAAAAGCTTGACAAAATACATCAATCCAACTATATTATAGTATATGAATCCCCAAATACCTGACTCATTAGTAACAGCTCTAAACGCATTACAATTCGACATCTCATTACTGATAGGTGCCTTTGTAGTATTTTTAATACTAGCTATAGCATGGAAACTGATACAGAAACTAATCATAGGTTCAGTAGAAGGTATGCTTGAGTTCTGGGGTAGCAATTTAGACGAGGATGATATAGTATATATTAAAGGTACGCGAAGAGCGCGCGTAGCCAGGACCGGAATGCTAAAGACAGTATTTTATATGTATGACACAAATAGCAAGATGGTAGTACAGAACACTAAACTAGAATCACTCGGAATAGAAAAGAAACTATCAACCAATGGCGGAGGCAAATCAATAACCTAATGGCTAAAGCTAAACCAGAAGACCAAATACAGATCGCACTTAATTGTGAACTGGTTGGTATTAAAAATTTAAAGAGTACACATACGTGGCGCATCGAACTAGACGTCTACGAAATGGACTCTCACAAAGTCAAAGAACTATTTGACCTAATTGACATGCCTGTAACAACAGCCATAGTCGGATCAAAAACTAAGAAGGATGTATGGGATAGATAAAATTTAGACCAGGCTTAAAGATCCCAGCTAAAATTAAAAAAGAACGGCATGGGGGCCTGGTCGACTAACAATTATGAAATATTTAATTAAACAAGCAGGAACAGAACAAACAAGCTATCAATTTAAAGGTAAGCACGTAATTCGTACCATAGAAAGTACGCAACCATTTGAAGGTGCTACCCAACCAGATCCTGAAGCTAAGTATTTTAAGAGTAGCACTCGTGTTAAAGACTTCGCAGAACAGGAAGCCATAAAGAAAAGATTTAAAGTAAATGGTATGGCAAAATTTAAGAAAGCAGCAGGAATGAATATGAAATATTTTAAGAAAGAAGCAACTATACAATCAGCTACGGCAAAGGCCATGGGCAAATTACGTAAAGGTGAAACGGCAGTAAGTGGGGCATTAACAGCTGAGAAAGCTGGGAACAACGTCACACAAGGAACCATGAATAACTTCGTAAAAAACAAAATGTCTGTACGCGCCGCTGAGAAAGAACTAAAGGACCTCACATATAAAGCCAAGTACATGGCATAAACTGAGGTAAAAAAATGGAGTGACTAGCTCCATTTCTTATACAACAGCAACACACAATTCTTATCGTTGACCAAATTTCTTGGTATCAACCCAAATGTTCGTATTGGGTCCAGCATGAATCAACATTACATTTAGACCAAGAGAATATAAACCATTAATGGTTTTATGTAAATCAAGCTCGTCTATCTCTGTACCATGTTGAATACCTGTTTGCTCCACTAGCTCTTTTTGTAAAGCAAAGTAGAGTACCCGAATCTTACCTTCAGGCTTTGAGATAGGTTCTTCAGTCAATTTCTTAGCGTTCATGACTATTCCTTTCAAGTCAATTAATATTAAAGTATTGCTCTGGTTATTCTTATTCCATAAATAGGTAGAAAAAAGACCCTATATTGCTATAAGGTCTTCTTCGTCTTCCATGTTCACAACTCCGTTATATAGGCATCGGAACTTTCCTTCACCTAACTCAACGTCCATGTGCATGTGTCCAAAGTACCACTTATC
>Ga0307989_1001088_pt1 | contig 15360 bp, 11 predicted proteins | sample EllFjometagen185_FD_203164 | JGI IMG/M metagenome (GOLD analysis project Ga0307989, IMG submission 203164) | Marine microbial communities from Ellis Fjord, Antarctic Ocean - #185 | ecosystem: Environmental > Aquatic > Marine > Unclassified | place: Southern Ocean | collected 2014-10-08
AGGAAAACTTTTCTCGATAGAGGGTCAGCCGCCAAATCTGATCGATCTACCGGACTGCTGCTCTTTTCATCCAAGATGCAATAAAGCCATGGATATATGCCAAAAAAAATACCCGAAATTAACAGAGATCGAAAAAGGAAGGCATGTTGCCTGTTGGCTCTACCTTGATAAGGAGGGGGCAGAAAATGAGTAAAAAAATACCATTATTAGAAGTAAAAGATGTAAAACTGCACTTCCCTATTGAAGATGGAGTTCTGTTTAAAAGAAAAGTCGGAGCCATCCGGGCAATAGATGGAATCTCTTTTACCGTAGAAGAGGGTGAGACTCTGGGAATCGTTGGAGAATCCGGATGCGGCAAGTCCACAACTGCCCGTGCGATTGCACAGCTGCATCCAGTAACTGAAGGGAATATTTATTTTGAGGGAGAAGATCTGACAAAGATGTCTACCAAGAAACTTCTTGCAACGCGTAAAAATATCCAAATGGTATTTCAGGATCCGTATGCCTCCCTTAACCCCAGAATGACTGTACGAACCATTATTGCAGAGCCATTAAATATCTATGTAAAACGTGGATTGCTGGAGATGAGCCAGACAGAGATTGAAAACAGGGTTGAGGAGCTGATGGAAACCGTTGGTCTTTCCCGATTCTACAAAAACAGGTATCCGCATGAGTTTTCCGGTGGACAGCGGCAGCGTATTGGAATTGCAAGAGCTCTGGCTTTAAACCCGAAAATAATACTTGCAGATGAACCGGTAAGTGCCCTGGATGTTTCTATCCAATCACAGATTCTTAATCTGCTTAAAGACCTGCAGAAAGAGTTTGGATTAACCTATGTTTTCATTGCTCACGATTTAGCCGTAATTGAGTATATAAGTACACGGGTTGCTGTTATGTATCTTGGAAAGCTGGTTGAAGTTGCTGATTCTGCACTTTTATACAAAAATCCGTTGCATCCCTATACTCAAGCGCTGTTGTCTGCTGCACCAATCCCTGATCCCAAGATCGAGAAAAACAGACAAAGAATTATTCTTACCGGCGATGTTCCTTCTCCTGATACCGAGCGGTTCGGGTGCTATTTTTATGACCGCTGTCCGAAAAAGATGGATTACTGCAAAACTCACATTCCGCCAATGACAAAAATGGCTGAAGGTCATAAAGCTGCCTGTTGGCTTCACATCAAGCACGACGGGAGCAAATGATTTTATCATTTGCTCTTGGGAGTTTTGTTTTTTAACAAAACTCCATGGACCTTCTATAATGATTTTATCATTTGCTCTTGGGAGTTTTGTTTTTGCAAAACTCCTTTTTTGTTATCGCTGGTAGTAATCTTTCCTGTTCTATCTTAAATTCAGTCTGGATCGTACTCTGTTACCAAACCGGGTACCCAGATTTGAGTCCATCTCCCGATCTTTTGTCAAAGGTTTTCCACAATAATCAGCAATCATTTGTGCATACTTTTCTGTCATTCCGCCGGATTTTGCTTCCCTGATTATCTCAATATCCCGGCTTTCACCAGATGAAAAAAGAACCGAAAATATCATAATCTCTGTTGACCGTTTACGTTTACCTTCCTCACGGTCTTTCTGATACCCTTTTGAAAAATGTGCAAGAGAAAAACTGGTAATATCATCAAGTTGATAGACTCTTTTTTTGTTCAATCCAATCAAGCCAAGCTTTGAAGTAACTATCCCTTTTTTGCTGTCAAAACTCCAGAAATCCAGGTAGAGACCCGAAAGCAGCAATATAACAGAAATAATTACCGGAAAAGAGAACCAGGAGAACCAATCCTCATTACTATAGAGATATGCACCTAATAATAGTAAAAAAGTAAATAGTAAATTGATTATTCGATACAAATATCCAAATTCGTATGATAGTAACTGGTTTTTATGATGAAAAATATTCATTTTTAGCATATAAAATACTCCTAAGCACACTGTATCATCTCTTTTTATTAATTTCTACTTGTTTTATTCTCAAATTAGGCGTACTCTATTAAGTGAAAAATTATTTTAAAGGAGAAGTGAATGAAAAAAATTTTAATCGTTCTAATTTGTCTTCTTGTATCAACTGGTGCACTTTTTGCTCAGGCAGAAGCAGATACAGCTGAACCATTAGTGGAAGACACGGGCCGTACAGGCGGCGAATTTGTTATCAACAACGGTGCAGAGCCGGAATCAATCGATCCTCATCTGGTCGAAGGTGTTCCCGAGCATGCTATTTACATGTCTCTGTTTGAGGGTCTTACAACTTATGATCCTGAAACAGCTCTTGCTGTTCCCGGAATTGCTGAATCCTGGGACGTTTCGGACGACGGCATGACCTATACCTTCCATCTCCGTGAAGCATTCTGGACTGACGGTGTTAAAATTACCGCTCAGCAGTTTGTTGATTCATGGTTGAGAGGACTCGACCCTGCAACAGGTTCACCCTATGCATGGTTCCCCTCAATGTTTATTGAAGGTGCAGCAGCCTACAACGGCGGTGAAGCTGAAGCTGAAACAGTGCAGATTAGGGCACTTGATGAAATGACATTTCAGATTGATCTAATCGGACCTCTCCCCTATGTTCTTGATGCACTTCCTCACTATGCATTTGCAGTAGTTCCCCTTCATGCAATCGAAAAATTTGGTGAAGAATGGACCCTGCCGGAAAATCTTGTCTGCAACGGCCCCTTTATCCTTGAAGAATGGAAACCCCAGGAATACCTCTCTGTAGTTCCTAATGATAAATACTGGGATGCAGGTACGGTAAATCTTGATCGTGTTGTTTATCTTCCTATTGATGATAATAATACAGCTCACAACATGTATCTGAACGGTGAAGCAGATTGGAACGGGACTGTTCCTCTAGACCAAATGGATGCAGTTAAACTGAGAGATGATTATCATAATGCTCCTTACCTTGGAACATACTACTACCTTTTCGAGACAACAACTCCTCCAACAGACGATGTTCGTGTAAGAAAAGCACTTGCTATGGCTATCGACAGACAGTCTCTTGTTGATCTTATTACCAAGGGCGGACAACTTCCTGCTTACGGTATGGTTCCCGGTATGGCTGGATTTCCTATGAGAAATCATTTTAGTGAAGATATTGAAGCTGCAAGAGCCCTTCTCGCTGATGCTGGTTACCCGAATGGACAGGGATGGCCGGAAGGCATCGAGATTCTGTACAACACCTCTGAAGGCCACAAGAAAATTGGTGAATACATTCAGCAGCAGTGGAAAGAGAACCTGGGAATCGATGTTGAACTGATCAACATGGAATGGGGAACATACCTCAAAACCAGACGTGAACATGACTTTACCATCTCAAGAGCTGGTTGGATTGGAGATTATCCGGATCCAAACACATTCCTTGATATGTTCATCACCGGCGGTGGTGGAAATGATGGTCAGTACAGCAATGCCGGATTTGACGCAGCAATCAACAAAGCTGCAAGAATGGAAACAGGAACAGCACGTTATGATGTACTTCGTGAAGCTGAAGATTATTTCATCGGCGAAGACATGGGTGTAATGCCTATCTATTTCTACACATCAAACAATTTAATTGACCTTGATGTATGGGGCGGATGGTATGTAAACGTAATGGACTACCACCCATTAAAAAACATCTATCTGAAATAGTTTATTCAGACAAAGATGTGTTAATTGGAGCTGCCTTTCGAGGCAGCTCTTTTTTTGGGTACCGGGTTCTTTCAGAGCAAAAAAAACCGCTTGCGGTTATTGCCCGCAAACGGTTTTTATATTTTTTCTGTAAAAATTATTTAATCCGATAACGGATCCACAACAGGATCTACACTGAGAATTACTTCCTCAATAGACTGCCCCGGAGCTACCATCGGCAGCGCAATATCATCGATTGGAATTTCACAGTCAACTACAACAGGACCATTCACCGCCAGTGCTTTTTTAATGATCTCTGATGGATCATCTTTCGCAGATATGGACATTCCAACTGCCCCGAAAGCCTCTGCAAGCTTTATCCAGTCAATTTTATGATCCAGTGTGGTCGCTGAATACCTTCCCTCATAAAACATCGTCTGCCACTGACGAACCATACCAAGAGTATGATTATTCATAATCAGGATAACAATAGGAATATTATATTTAGCTGCTGTTGCAATCTCGTTACAGTTCATCTGAAAACTACCGTCACCGGCAATACTTACTACCCTTCTGTCAGGTCTTCCCAGCTGTGCACCGATCGCTGCTCCTGTACCAAAACCCATAGTGCCGAGTCCGCCGGATGTAATGAAGGTATCCGGTTCAGAAAACTTATAGAACTGTGCCGCCCACATCTGATGCTGCCCTACCTCGGTAACTATTACCGCTTTGCTGTCGGTAACATCGTGAACTGCAGAGATAATTTCTTTGGGTCTTCTGTTCTCTATAGTTATCCTTATTGGGTACTTTATTTTCCATGCAGCAATTTTCTCCAGCCAATCATCATGGTTTATCTCTTTTTTAATTCTCTTATTAAAAACTTTGAGTACTTCCTGAATATCACCAATAACATGATGAAAGGTGGGTATGTTTTTATTAATTTCTGCCGGATCAATATCAATGTGCAGAATCTTCGCTTGCCGGGCAAACCGGTCGACTCTGCTTACTACACGATCACTGAACCTTGCACCAATAACAATGAGCAGATCACTCTGGGATACGGACATATTGGATACTTTAGATCCGTGCATGCCAATCATCCCGGTATAAAAATCATGGACTGCCGGAAATGCACCTTTCCCCATAAGTGATACACCCACAGGTGCCTGAATTTTCTCAACAAACTCCATAAGCTCTTTTGATGCTTTAGATCTGATTACCCCGCCTCCTGCATACACAACCGGTCGCTTGGCAGACTCAATCATTTTTATAGATTTATCAATATCCTCTTTCCTGATCAAATCGCTGTGTCGGGAGATAGATTTCGGGGGTTTATACTCATACTCTGTCTCGATAGCAGTCAGATCTTTAGGGACATCGATAAGTACCGGCCCCTGTCTCCCTTCCTGGGCAATATAAAAAGCCTCACGTATGATATCTGCCAATTTGGTGATATCTTTTACAATGTAGTTATGTTTTGTAATCGGCATGGTGATGCCGGCAATATCAACCTCCTGAAAGCTGTCCTTTCCTAGCAGTGGCACCGGTACATTTCCGGTAATCGCAACCATAGGGATAGAATCCATATAGGCTGTTGCAATTCCTGTTACCAGGTTTGTTGCACCAGGGCCGGAGGTGGCAATACAGACGCCAACCTTTCCGCTAGCGCGAGCATACCCATCGGCTGCATGAGCAGCTCCCTGCTCGTGTGCGGTGAGAATGTGCTTAATTTTATCTCTGTTTTTATAGAGTTCATCATATATGTTCAGAACTGCACCGCCGGGAAATCCGAATACGGTATTAACTTTCTGTTCTTTCAGACACTCCATTATTATTTGTGCGCCACTTAATTTCATATATCTTCTCCATTTTCTTTCGTATATTTCTGAAATATTGCAAGCAGTTCATTGGTAACAGTCCCTGCTTTGCCGTCTCCGATCATTTTCCCATCGAGTTCAGTTACTGCAATAATTTCTGCAGCTGTTCCGGTGAGAAAACACTCATCTGCTGTTATTACATTAAATAGCGTAAACTCTTTCTCAATGACCTTAAAACCATTCTTACCTGCCAGATCAATGACAGTACTTCGGGTAATACCATCCAGAATGCCCATATGAATCGGCGGAGTCCAGATTTCATCACCCTTTATGATAAAGATATTATCACCGGTACACTCTGCAACAAGACCATCCTCTGTCAGCATAAGAGCCTCCGGAGCACCTACCCGATCAGCCTCAATCCTTGCAAGAATATTGTTGAGATAATTAAGAGATTTCACTTGCGGGTCTATGATGGTTGCCTTATTCCTTCTCACCGTAGAAGTTATTACCTTGAGTCCGGTATCATAGAACTCCGGTGGATAGAGGGCAATAGTTGCAGCTATACAAATTATTGAGGGTTTTGGACACTTCAAAGGAGAAAGACCAAGATCACCAAAGCCTCTTGTTACAACCAGACGAATATATCCATCAGCTATACCATTTTTTCTGCATGATTCCAGTACAACTTCTGTCATCTCTGCTTTGGAAAGTGGAATCTGTAAGGAGAGTGCTTTAGCAGCATTAAAGAGTCTATCGATATGTTCCTTCAGCTTAAACACTCGTCCATTGTATGCACGAATTCCTTCAAACACACCATCTCCATAGAGAAGCCCATGATCAAAAACTGAGACCTTTGCATCCATTTTACCAACAAAAGAACCATCAACGTATACTACTTGTTTATCAGCCATTCTATACTCTCCTTTCTTTTTCTGTATTCTATTTATGTAAGGCTTCCTGTATCAGTCTGCCCATCTCTTTTGTCCCGGTAAGCTGCATTCCGCTGCTCATAATATCACCGGTTCGATGCTTACTGTCGAGAACTGTCTCCACAGCACGTTCAATAACATCAGCCTCTTCTGTTAATCCAAAGGTGTAACGAAGCATCATTCCTGCAGAGAGAACTGTTGCTATAGGATTAGCCTTGTCCTGTCCGGCAATATCGGGAGCTGAGCCGTGAACTGGTTCATACATTCCAAAACTTCCATCTCCAAGACTTGCTGAAGGCAGCATACCGATAGAACCGGTAATCATACTGGCTTCGTCCGAAAGGATATCGCCAAACATATTGGAAGTGACAATTACATCAAACTGATGAGGATTCCTGACAAGCTGCATTGCCGCATTATCAACATACATATGATTCAGCTCGACTTCAGGAAAATCTTTTGCAACTACCTCTACAGTCGAACGCCAGAGTCGTGAACTCTCAAGAATATTTGCTTTATCAACACTGGTTACTTTTTTTGAGCGCTTCATAGCAATCTCAAAAGAGAGCCGTGCAATTCGCTCAACTTCAGGAACTGAGTAAGCCATTGTATCGAATGCTTTTGTTCCAGTGGGAAGTTCTACCCTGCCCCGTTCACCAAAATAGATACCTCCGGTTAATTCCCGAACAACATATACATCCAATCCGTCTCCAATAATATCAGGCCGCAGCGGACAGGCATCTTTCAATTGTTTATAGAGGATTGCAGGACGCAGGTTTGCAAACAGTCCTAATCCTGCCCGCAATCCAAGGAGAGCCTGTTCCGGCCGCATACTGCCTTCAAGGTCGTCCCATTTGGGTCCACCTACAGCACCAAGAAGTACCGCATCACTATTTTTGCAGACTTTAAGCGTCTCTTCCGGCAGAGGCAATCCTAATGCATCAAGAGCTGCTCCACCGGCAAGCAGCTCTGTATAAGTAAATGTGTGTCCAAATAATTCACCGACTTTATCAAGTACGGTAATAGTCTCAGCTACAATATCAGGACCTATTCCATCACCGGGAATTACTGCTATTGAGTAGTTCATTATGCTAGCCCACCTTTTTTTATACTATTTATTTGTCTATCAGCCTGAATATTTTTTTGTGTCATGGTTATGCTTCAAATTTCTCCTTAATACTATTGATTGGGTGACTCATTCTCTGAGAATCCCGGATCATGCAGGTTTATTGTATCTTTCAAAAGCTTATATTCAATAGAATCTACAAGTGCTATCCAGCTTGCATCTATAATATCTGTAGAAACACCCACAGTAGTCCATGATTCCTCACCATCTGTCGACTCTATCAGTACACGTACTCTTGCGGCACTCGCCTCTTTTCGATCAAGAACCCGTACCTTGTAATCTGTCAGATAAACATCTTTCAATACCGGATAAAACACCTCAAGGGCCTTTCTCAGTGCCCTGTCGAGAGCATTTACCGGGCCGTCGCCTTGCGCAGCAGTTATTTCTTTCTTTCCACTGACCATAATCTTGATCATAGCAGTGCTGCTTAAACCCTCTTCAACAGCCGGCTGTTCGCCGATAACTTTAAAGTGGTCCAACTCAAAAAAGGGCGTATATTTCCCAAGATGTTTTCTAATAACCAGATCAAACGAACTGTCAGCTCCCTCAAACTGATAGCCATCCATCTCAAGTTTTTTCAGACGTGCCAGAATCGCTTTTGTCTCAGGTGAGTCTTTTGTCAGCTCAGGGGATATTTTATGTATTCTTTTCAAGACCATACTGCGCCCGGCAACTTCAGACATCAGCATTCGGCGTTCATTCCCCACAACTGAAGGATCCATATGCTCGAATGAGGTTGAATTCTTAGAGACACCGTCAATATGCATTCCACCCTTATGCGTAAAGGCACTTTTTCCGACATACGGCATTCCATGGGGAATGGATATATTTGCAATTTCAGCAATTTTTCTTGCTTCGTGCGTTAAGCGGCGCATTGATTCATCAGGGATACAATCGTACCCCTTTTTAACCTGCAGCGTGGGGACACATACAGAAATATTGGCATTTCCGCATCGTTCACCGAATCCCACAAAGGTACCCTGTACATGCGTTGCTCCGGCCTCTACTCCCATAAGGGTATTAGCCTCTGCCATTCCTGAATCATTATGGGTATGAATACCTATTTTAACTTCTGGAAATTTGCTGACTACTTCCTGGGTAATGTTATATATTTCAAAGGGCATTACTCCGCCGTTGGTATCGCAGAGAACCAGACAGTTTGCTCCGCCCTCATATCCAGCCTGGAGAGACTGTAACGCATACTCAGGGTTAGTCTTATATCCATCAAAAAAGTGCTCGGCATCATAGATAACCTCTTTTCCGTGTTTACAGAAAAAAGCAACCGTATCTTTTATCATTGCAAGGTTTTCGCTAAGAGTTGTCCTGATAATATCAGTAACATGGAAATCCCAGGACTTTCCAAAAATTACTGCAACAGGAGTATTTGCTTTCAGCATAGACTGGACATTATTGTCCTCTTCCGCAGTTATTCCCCAGCGCCTGGTGCTGCCGAAAGCGGCAAGTTTGGCATGTTTCAACTCCAGATTCTCGGCCCTGCGGAAAAATTCCAGGTCTTTCGGATTTGATCCGGGGTTTCCTGCTTCAACATATGAGACACCTAACTCATCAAGTGTCTGCAATATTTTCAGCTTATCTTGTACTGAAAAGGAAATTCCCTCAGCCTGTGCCCCATCGCGCAGTGTCGAGTCAAATATCTCAATTTTCTGTTTCATTGTCTTCCTCAAATAGTATATTGTTAACCGCAAAAAGGTAGGCTTTTATGCTTGCACCAATTACATCAGTGCTTACACCCCGACCTTTATAAATTTTATCATTTCGGCTTACCCGCACTGAGACTTCACCCTGAGCATCTTTCCCTTCAGTTACCGCATGAATAATATACTCTTCCAGGGTGCAGGTGATTCCAGTGATTTTCTCGATAGCATTAAAAGCAGCATCTACAGGTCCGTCCCCGGTAGAAACATCCTCATAATCTTTTTTGTCTTTGGTAAGTGCAATTGCCGCGGTAGCTGTAATATTATTTCCAGAGTTAATTACAAATTGTTTCAAGGTATAGGTTGGCACTATCAGGGTACTTCGTGTATCCATCAGGGCCTCAAGGTCTCGATCTAAGACTGTTTTTTTTCTATCCGCAAGTTCTTTAAACTGTCCAAACACTTCATCCATGACCGCTTTATCTGTGGCATACCCCAGCTCTTTCATTCTCTCTACAAAGGCATGTCTTCCGGAGTGCTTACCCAGCACCATCGTATTTGTCTTAAGACCTATCGATTCAGGGGTCATGATTTCATAGGTTGATGCATTTGCCAGCATACCGTGCTGATGAATACCGGCTTCATGAGCAAAAGCATTAGCTCCCACAATTGCCTTGTTCGGCTGAACCATGACACCGGTTATTGAGGAGATAAGTCTGCTGGTTTTATTCAGCTGTGTGGTATCAATGGAGAAATCGATATCGTACTGATCTTTCCGTGTTCTCAGTGCCATAATCAGCTCTTCAAGAGCAGCATTTCCCGCTCTCTCACCTATTCCATTCACCGTACATTCAAGCTGAACAGCACCTTCACGAACTGCTGCAAGGGTGTTTGCAACGGCAAGTCCCAGATCGTTGTGACAATGTACAGAGATTATTGCTTTATCAATATTGGGAACATTATTACGGACTCCCCGAATTAAAGCACCATACTCTTCAGGTGTGGTATATCCCACAGTATCCGGAATATTAATAATACGTGCACCGGCATTAATAGCAGCCTCAAAGATTCTATAGAGAAACTCGGGATTGCTTCGGGATGCATCTTCTGCAGAAAACTCTACCTCTGGGCAAAGATTTCTTGCATAAGCAACCATCAGCGCTGCCTGCTGCAGAACATCTTCGGGCTGTTTTTTCAGCTTGTACTTCATATGGATATCTGAAGTGGCTATAAAGGTATGAATCCTTGGCTTTACTGCATGTTTCAGGGCCTCCCAGGATGCATCAATATCCTTTTTCAGTGTTCTGGAGAGACTCGCAACGGTACACTCTTTAATCACTTTGGAAACTGCATCAATTGCGGCAGAATCTCCAGGTGAAGCAATGGCAAACCCAGCCTCTATTACATTAACCTTTAGAGTCTCCAGCTGGCGTGCAAGCCGAACTTTTTCCTCCAGATTCATGCTGTATCCGGGAGCCTGTTCACCGTCCCGCAGGGTTGTATCAAAAATCTGTACTTGATTCGCCATACTCTTCCTTCCTGTTTTTTTATAGTATCTTCGGGATTGCCGCTTATCAGGTTTTAACCTGACGTTTCCAACAACCCGTACATTATGGGAGGCTGTTATTTCTTCAGCCAACTCATAAATGATCTCATTTTTTTACCGGTTGCAGTTAAAAGATGATCCTGTTCCATGCGCTTTCTGGCATTGAAGAAGGGTCTCTTCACCCGGTTCTCAAGTATCCAGTTCCTGGCAAAGGTTCCATCCTGAATCTCTGTCAGAACATTTTTCATCTCTTTACGGGTCTCTTTTGTGATAATTCTACGGCCTACCATGTAGTCACCATATTCTGCGGTATCACTGATAGAGTGCCGCATATATTCCAGTCCGCCCTGATTAATCAGATCAACAGTCAGTTTCAGCTCATGGCAGCACTCAAAATATGCCATTTCTGGATTATAACCTGCTTCTACAAGGGTATCGAATCCAGCTTTTATCAATTCAGAGACACCTCCGCAGATAATTGCCTGCTCACCGAACAGATCGGTTTCGGTCTCTTCTTTGAAATTGGTACCAAATACTCCTGCACGTGCACCGCCGATTCCGGCAGCATAAGCAAGTGCAATCTCTTCTGAATCACCAGTGTAATCCTGCTGCACGGCTATCAGACAAGGAATACCTTTCCCTTCCAAAAACTGGCTTCTTACTGTATGTCCTGGTCCTTTCGGAGCTATCAAAATTACATTCACATCAGAAGGAGGCGAAATCTGTCCAAAATGGATATTAAATCCATGAGCAAAAGCCAGATACTTTCCTGCGGTAAGATTCGGCTTGATACTCTCTTCATAGAGAGCCGCCTGAGTCTCGTCGTTGATCAAAATCATAATTACTTCAGCTGCGGCTGCAGCTTCAGCAGCGACCATTACTTTTAATCCAGCCTCTTCAGCCTTCTTCCAGGACTTACTCCCCTCATAGAGACCTACAATTACGTTAACACCGGATTCGTGAAGATTTAAAGCATGTGCATGCCCCTGACTTCCATACCCGATAACTGCAACGGTCTTTCCATCGAGAAGGTGTATATTTGCATCATTTTCTACATATGTTTTTCCCATTTTATTACTCTCCTATACCTTAATTAACTTACTCAAAACACTACTCTTATTTTGAGGTCTGGAGCATTTCCTCATTAAGAGTCTCTGCTCCTCTTCCCACAGCGGCAAGCCCAGTTCGTACAATTTCAAGAATTCCATGCGGTTCCAGCAGCTGTATAAATGCTGAGTTTTTGTCCTGATCCCCGGTTATCTGCATGGTGATAGATTTAGGGGTGACATCCACGATCTTTGCTTTAAAAATATCAGCAACTTCAACTACATTTGCCCGTGCCGACTGGGGAGCTTTCACCTTTATCATCAAGAGCTCACGATAGACAGAACTATTGGGCTTCATTTCAGAGATATGCTTAACATCTATGAGCTTAGCCAATTGTTTGGTTATCTGCTCCAGTATTGTATGATTACCATTCACGACAATCGTCATCCGGGAAAATTCAGGGTTCTCAGTCTCACCCACCGACAATTTATCAATATTGAATCCACGTCTGCTAAATAGACCTGCAACCCTGCTCAAGACACCTGAATGATTATTGACAAGTACTGATAGAATATAACGTTCCATTTTCTTCTCCTTTCAATATAAAACATCGAAAACTTAACAACTTAAATAGATAAACGGGTACTGCCATGCAGCCCGCTATATGTTTATCCCGGGTAACAATAAATATAGAGTTCCCCAGGCCTTGTAAGCACATAGGCCAATGGTATTCTTATAGAATAATTTCTAGTGGTAAAATGACAGATAGTGTGAGGACTAATAGTAGGACAGGAAGGACAATAACAGATAGACGCGAGGAAATTGACGAGATTTTTCTTTGTGCTGCTGAACAGCTGTTCTCTGATGACCGCATACTTGCATCCATTCCAGATGGATAACAGAAGCGGCTTATATCCTTCTGCATCATCATAATTCATTCCTTTGTTATTCTAAAGGCTACTTAGTAAAAGGCAGTATAATAGGTTTGGTACATTTCGTTAAGACCTTTCCACCATTATCTACCACTAATTGTAGTAATTTATACTCCTGCACACTAAACATGTCAAGACAATTGCTGTTTAGCTATATTTTTATGTATATTTTTTGCATATTTATGTAAGTTTTTGTATATGTACGTGTTGATTCGGATTAATTATTATCGTATTATTAAAAACATGAATAAAACAGTTGCTCAGGGTGATATCAGCGGGACTATAACTATCCCGTCATCAAAATCTCAAACTATACGGGCATTACTTATTGCGGCTGCGGCAGAAGGCGTAAGTAGACTGCATAATCCTTTGATTTCACAGGACACCCTATCCTGCCTGGCCTTCTGCAGAAGCATCGGTGCTGAGATAGTGAAAACGGATGCGTATTGGGATGTTACCGGGATAGCAGGGACTGAAAAAGTTCGGGATCTGCGACTTAAATACCGGAAAGAAAATCCGCTTATACTTGATGTCGGCAATTCCGGAACAACCCTCTATCTGGGAGCAGGTTTCGCCGCATCATTGGGAATACCGGTTATACTTACCGGTGATGCACAGATTCGAAACAGACCCGTTGAAAATCTATTAAACAGCCTGCAGGAGCTTGGCGCTGAAGTCTCTTTTATCCTTCCTGAGTCCCCTCAGCAAACTGCAATTTCAAAAGGGGCTCCCGGATGTCCGCCTGTGTATATCCACGGTCCACTGAAGGGAGGAACTACAAGTATAGCCTGCCCTACCAGCCAATACCTCTCCTGCCTGCTCCTGGCGGCCCCGCAAGCAACCGGTGCAAGCACTATTGAAGTTACACTTCTAAACGAAGCTCCCTATGCTGAAATGACTATGGAGTGGCTGAAAGAACAGGATATTCCTTTCCAACATAAGTCCATGTCCCTATTCAGATTCCCGGGAAACAGCAGCTATAGATCTTTCGAAAAACTCATTCCCGGTGACTACTCTTCTGCCTCCTTCTTTTTCTGTGCCGCCGCAATAACAGGTTCTACCCTGACCATTGCCGGATTGGTGGAAAATGATTCCCAGGGTGACAAGGCCGTATTGGGATGGCTTGGGGAAATGGGCTGTAAAATCACTTGGGATGGAGACGCAGTAACTGTTTCCGGACCTGCACCCGGCAAGTTGAAAGGTATAGATATAGACTTAAACTCTGCTCCCGATGCTCTTCCTATTCTTGCTGTTACCGGCTGTTTTGCAAAGGGAACAACCCGCCTCCTCAATGTCCCTCAAGCGAGAATAAAAGAGACCGACCGCATAGATGTCATGACGAAAGAACTCTCCAGACTCGGTGCTGATATTTCAGAGCTCGAAGACGGGATGGTAATTCAAGGTGTCGAAAAACTCTCCGGCGGCACTGTTGAAGGACACGGTGATCACCGGGTGATAATGTCACTTGCTGTAGCCGGCTTATGTACTGAAGAACCTCTTGAAATAACAGGAGCTGAAGCTGCTTCAGTAACCTTCCCCACGTTCTTCGACCTGCTTGAACAAATCCTGCAGAATTGATGATAGTGAACCAATTATCTTTGATAATTGGTTTTTGAAGTATGCTTTGCATACTTTGAATATGGAAATTAACTTTTGAAGTTTTTGAGAAGGTTGGCTCTATATAGAAATTTTTATAGTTACAAAAACTTCTGAAAATCGTAGTATGCAAAGCATACTTTTAATAAGAAAATTTTCTTTTTAAGTTTTTGGGAAGTTAACGCTAAACATATACATACAGCAGGTTCAGACCATGATATACATCGATCACCCCTATGTTTCTGACTATATAAAAAAAACCATTCAGGACAACTCTTTTAATGTTGTAGATACGGCCCAAGCTCGGGAAATGCTCGGAGACTCATCCTCCTACTCGTTTGTCACTCCTGAAGAAGCCTTACGGCTCTACACTTCAGGAGAAGATACTGCAATTTACACAAACTCAGAAAACGGGCTTGGAGATATTGCAAAACATCTTGATAAAGCAGGTATATCTGAGAAAATTGCTGTTTTTAAGGATAAAATCCTGTTCCGGGATCATATTGCTGATCAATATCCAGACTTCTTCTACACCTCATCCGCCCTATCCGATTTGGCTGATGTTAACCCGGCTGCACTTCACTTCCCATGTATTGTCAAACCTGCTATTGGGTTCTTCAGCGTAGGAGTCCATAAAGTGAATAAGCTGGATGAATGGGATAATGCAGTCATGGATATTCAGCGAAGCCTGGCTGATGCAGCCGGAACCTATCCGGAAGCAGTGCTGGACTCCTCACAGATAATTATTGAGGAGTGTATTGAGGGAGAGGAGTTTGCCTTTGATGCCTATTATGATGATTCCGGTAATCCTGTAATTCTGGGCATCTACAAACATCTCTTCTCCTCAGAGGATGACCTGAGCGACAGGATCTATATAACCTCAGGTGAAATTATTGCTGAATATTTGGTACCGTTTACTGAGTTCCTAAAAAGTGCAGGCAGCAAATCTGATTTAAGAAACTACCCTCTCCATGCAGAGATCAGAATATCAGAAAAATACGGTATTATCCCCATAGAGATTAATCCTCTCCGTTTTGGCGGCTGGTGTTCGTTGCCGGATATCAGTAAATATGCGTATGGCTTTAACCAATATGA
>Ga0307989_1001089_pt1 | contig 15346 bp, 12 predicted proteins | sample EllFjometagen185_FD_203164 | JGI IMG/M metagenome (GOLD analysis project Ga0307989, IMG submission 203164) | Marine microbial communities from Ellis Fjord, Antarctic Ocean - #185 | ecosystem: Environmental > Aquatic > Marine > Unclassified | place: Southern Ocean | collected 2014-10-08
TGTCGAAAAGATCTCCAGACCATTCTGGAATGTGCTTTCCAGATGCTTCATAAAGAACCTTTAATCCCTCCGCACGATTCATGTCATGGGTAGGGTTAAATAGTGACATAATAGAAAGAACGCCAAGTTCTTGTAAATATGAAACAGCAGGACAAAACCAATCATCCGCCTCAACATCATTATATCCAGAACAACCAAATACTGCTCGCGAGGTGGATGGGGTAAGTAGGAGAATAGCCAGTGATGTGATGATAAGTAGTTTTTTCATAATTTATTTAGCTATATTTTTCATACAAAAGCTTGCCAATCCATGAAAATTATAATGGTTCAGAGCGTCGTTCTTGACGTTTTCCATCTCAGAAATTCGTTTGAATTCTTTTTCAAGACGATCTTTATTAAATTTAATTCCTTCGTCATGAAAGTTGTAGAGAAAATTACTTAATTCTCGATAAGAATAATATAATTTCCATTTATCATCCTCTTTTGTAAAATCTCTAATAATCTCAATAACCTCATCCTCCGAAAGTTTTATACTTTGTGCATAAATATGGTCTGTTAGCTTTTCATACCCCTCCTCGTCTGACATTTCATAGTAATATGCCAATCCGGCTTTAGGATCAATCATCCAGTGTGTTTCGGCAAATTTTAGATAATCATGATAATTCAGCTTATTCCATTTACATTTTGGCATATATATATCTAAATCCCCCTTAAAAAAGGTAGAATATCTTTTTATTAGTTTTTTCATTTTTACTTTCTCAAAATCTTTTTCCATTTGTTTTTCTAAAAATACAGCGATTTCTTTTAATGGAATTTGTTTTGGATTATATTCGTGATAATTATTCAATAAAAAGTATGTCATATTAATAATATGTCCATCAATAATCTCAATTCCATCAAAAAGAATATTTAATAATTCTAGCAATGTCTGCTCATTTATTTCTGAAAAATTAATATTTGTTAACTCATAGATGTCATTTTCATCAACAATCTTTTTCATTTTATAATCTTTTATGAACTGTTGTGTTGTAATTTTTTTCATAATAATTAATTGTTATATCTTTCCTTCCAACTCTTTCGGAATCTCACTTTCACCAATAGTTGCTGAATTAGTTATATTATCCTTGTCATCTAGGAGTTCTATTTTTACAACTCGACCAATGTTATAAGATGGATCATAAACTGGATCTACAATACATATCAATCTCATCCATCCTTCATATTTTTCGGCATCAATCATTTTTAAGAGTCGATTAATCGGTTCGAAAAATTGAAGACCATATTCTGCATCTTGATCAGGTAATATTACACCTTTCTTCTTGTCATCTCTGTAAAACCCCTTCACTTTTAAATAACCTTTCTTACAAAGTTTGTCGTAGTTATTTCGAATCTCTAATACTGAATATTCTTTTAGTTCCATGTTATTTTAAATTAATTATTATATTGCGATGTATTTTATCAACACTGTTATCTATCAAATCAGATACTTCAAAGCTTTTTACTTCTCTTCCTAAATTATTTAAAATCCTATTTGTTAATTTTTCTATCGCAGTATCTCCGGTTAAAAAGCTATCTTTTCCATTTAAATTAATAAAATCTAACATCTCCTCATTTATGACCTTATCAAGCTTGAAAGTTTTTATTTTCTTTGGATCAATTTTTAAGAAGTGGACTTGGTCACTCACCATATGGGCTGTGAAAAACTTTGGATCTCCATTTCCATTCCTAAATACCCTTTCAACTACCATTTCTTCGCCATCATTAAGGAACATAGTTTCAGCAAGTGATGTCTTTTGAGTTGTTATTCTTATGCCATTATCTACATTTTTAATTTGACTATTTATATTAGTTACTTTGTATTTTATAGGATTTCCTCCTTTTGTTAAACCATTTGCAACATTTGTAAAAGGAACTTCGTTATTAAAAAGGAGTTCTACTTCATCATCAGGCATATTATCAAACTTCGATAAAACCTCATTCTTTGTCTTCCCTGTTTTCGCAACTACCCTATCAAACATTTCTTGTTTGGCCTTAGATTTACTACGAGTGAAGGAGCCGACTACGCGCTCTAGACCTTCTTTGGCAGACTTGGAAAGATTACGCATGTTTACGCCTTTAAACACCATAGCAAGACCAACAAAACTACCAACCAGGTTAACAGTTAAGCGACCACATTCACGATATTCTCCGGTTGCACAATGCCCTATACGATCTGGATAATAATTAATAGCTTCGTATACACTATAAGCAGCCATACCCCATCCTGCATAAGGTATAAATTTTGCACAAACTTTAAGAAGTCCTTTCAATCCAGCTTTTTTGGCAACAATTTTTGCTATACCAAGTACACTCGCGACTCCGATACCGGCAGCACTTGCAATACCATATAATATTATTTCTTCCCCTGCTCCATCTATAAATTCGCCCAATGCCGTACCTGTGATGCTGAACATGTGACTCAGTAAAGTATTTGCTTGTTCTTCGACTGGTTGATCTTGAACATTTGTTAATGAGGTTGATGTCTCACTTTCTGTACACTGTTGATCTGCCTCCTTAATTTGTGGAGGAAAATATACATTGTAGTAATTGTAGTAAGGATAATAAACAGATGAGACACTAGTACTAGTTGCACAAGACATATATGGAGAAGAACAACCATTTGTACTTAAACTATAATTAAACCCAGCATATGCAACTTCGTTATTACGAGCCAAGATAAATGGTGTCTTTTTTGCGATATGATTAATATTACTAACCACCTGGCCATTCCCATCCATAAACATAATTGGGTTTATTTGGTCAAAAAGACCACGGCCTTTATAGCTAGAAATATCTAGAGTATTAGTTCTTTGTATCCCATTATACTTAGATTCAACAGTGGTTTTGTCGACGTGAGAAAGAAATATATTACGCTGTTTTCCTCCTCGCTCCTCATGAATGAATTCAAGAATGAACAAATCATCGTAATAAAAATCATGACGAGTTAAAGTTCCACCATATACGGAAACACGCGATACAAGAGTATCTAATAGACCATCGATGTTTCCTAATTTAACCCTTTGTTCAGCAACGTGATCTAGAAACTTACGCTTATTGCCAGTAAAATCTGACCTATTTGCGACGTCTTCTGATAAATAGTGATAGGCAAATATTTTTTCTGGTTGATCCGTATTTGTATAATCACGCCTGGTTGATACCTGGCCGTCTCCATTGTAATACCAATCTGTTTTAGAAGATCTGAATGCAGAAGAAGGCTCTTTGAATATCCCCTGAGCCTGATTCCAAACTACATTTTCTACATCTGATTTAACCTTATCTGTTAATTGCCCTTTGGAGTCATAAGTATAAAAAGTAGCAAATACATCATCAAGTCTGACTATTGGTCTGGCGTTATCATCGAAATAAACAATGGAATGAGTTTTACCGGTAGCTGTATTTTGACGGATTATGTAGTTCTTTTGAGTATTGTGAAAATATTTATATCCTTCTACTTGAACAGCTTCTTGATATTCATTATTGGCAATGGTAGAGGATGAGATGTCTAGAAGTGGCATTCCAGTTGCCTTGCGAAAGGCGTTGATAGTTGCAATGAGGAAGTTAGAGGAACCAGAACAAGGGATGGTACGACTAATAATTAGGTCTTTTACTGCTTTATCGAAGATAGGATCACAAGAACTATTTGTACCTGAATATTCCTGTAAAAACGCGAGGAAGTTTTCCATTCTTCGTCCGGCTGAATCTATTTCAGAATTGAAAGATATCTTTAAAAAATATCCAGCACTCTGAGTGTAGTCGATAAGTCTACTATATCTAGATAAGAATAATGAAGTTAAGAATTTGAATTTATATAAATTTTGTTCTTCTTCTCGAAGGCTAGAGTTTTTTGTAAATGATGTTTTTAAAAGCTTTAGGCCTGAGTCTGCTCGTTGTTTAAACAATCTAACTCCCCCAGGTGGGTAAGATTTTAAGAATTGGCTGATTAAATAGTCTCCATATCCACCGTAAATGGATGCGACGTAAGCAATTGCACTACAAGCATCTTCTGTTAGTTCGGGATGTGTTTTACATTTATTTAGGGTTCCCTCCTCAATTTGATCTGGCGTGAGATTATCATCTGGATCAGTTAATTCATCTTGATTTTGTAAATCATCATATTGATTTAGAAGGTCTGAGTTATCATCGATATGATCTTGGTATTGTTGATTAATTTGATCTCTTTGATCTTCAGTTATTCCTTCTACAATATCTTTAAGTCCATCAGTATCATCGTCTTCTACTGCTTGAATAGCTCTTTGGGTAAGATTTGGATCTTTCAATATTGAAAGAAGTTGAAAATCAGCAGAATGCATTAAAGTATTTAACTGCAACATAACTTGCTTCATCGCTGCGTGATTCTCTGCAGCTTCTTTAATCGATGGAAGAACACGATCTTCGGATGTACGAATCATATCTTGAAGCTCCTGGCTGAATGCATAAGTTTCAGTTCGAGCTACTGGCTCTGGGAAAAGAAAGGCAGTATCAATTGGTCCAAGTACAGATTCAATAGCTCCCTCAATTTCCGTAGCATTTGCAAGGGAGGAAGTGAGAATTCCTTGAATAAGCGCAAGATATCTAGCTTCTTTCTCACTTCTTAGTTGAGCATATGCTTGCAATGCCTTGCTTAACTCTTCGGTATCTTCTATTTCATCACGTAATGCAGATTCAAATGTAGATTGTTCTGAATCAAGTTTGTCTTTTAGAACAATTGTAATATCTGAAACATAAGATGACTTGAGTGTATTTAAACTAGATTTAAGAGGGGTGTAAGTATCAGTTACTGTTTCTTCGAGAGTTTCTTTGTAATCAATTTTGGCAGAAGATGTTAGATCTGCATATTCCCCAATGGCATCTTCGATTGTTCCAATAATTGCATCAAAATCTGCATCAATTTGATCATTACTCCCCTCCCATGCATCATGGAAATCTTCAAGTGTTCCTGCACGCAGATCGATAAGAGTTTTAGAAACTTCCTCATTACCATCCCTGGCAAGTGCACGAAGAATTTCAAGTAATCTTGCAAGTCTTTCTATTCTCTCTTGTGCATCACGCAGGCTATTACGGGTTCTTTCCTCACTAGTAAGTAATGATGCTAGCTCGTCTTGGGTTTGGGTTCGAATTGATTCATCAGTAATGTTTTCTAGCTTCTTTTCTAGGTCTGCTTTCTGTATGCAAAGTTGATCAAGTTTAATCTCATTCATCTCAATCATCGCATCCAAAGTGGAGAGATGGTCGATGTATTCGGAAAGTTTATAATTTGGAACTTGCGTGTGATCATAATTAAATCCTCCAACATCTACTGGGGCAACGTATAAATCGCAGTAACCAGTCGGTGGGTAATCCACTGCCTGAGCAGATGGTAGTGTGATAACTTGGAGTATTGGTGAAAGTGAAGACACGCAAAACATACTCAGACACAACGTGACTGAAAGAAGTTTGGAGGAAAAATTTTTGATGCTCATGAATGGACGGTTAAAGAAATAACCCTTTCCATTTGTTTTGATTTTTATGATCTGTATTTTTCTGGTGGTATAATAACATATAACGTCAAGAGAACCAAATTCGAGACGAGAGTTAATAAGGATCAACAACCTCACCAGTAAGTGGGTTAACTTGTTGCCACCAGTTTTGAGAATCACGAAGGATAGTATCACCTGGTGCTGGAACAATGAATTTACGTAAATCTTCAATTATTAACTCAGAGGGTGGATTTCTTTTTACAGATTCAGGATTATATACATTAGATGGACTACGCTGAAAATGAGTTTCATCTGCAATTACATCCCCAAGTATCTTTAGCTGAATATTGGATTCACCAGAATAAAAAACTTCTGCTTGAAGCTGTGATTCGATATATTCAACCCTACCATTTACCGTAATTGTATCTGCATCTATACGTAAATTTGCTATATCTAGATAACTCAATGCTTGATGAGATCCATATACAATGTTCCCTTCAATAAATACCGAACCTTCCACTCTAAGGCGAGATGATGAACCCTTTAAAACTAAGTCTGAGAATTCATTCCCAAGAATTACGGTATATCCTGTAGGAAAGAAATATATTTTCCCTCTTTCAAGTAATAGCTCTCTTGTGATTGTAAACGTGTTTCCCGCTTGAGCTATATCCCCAAAACGAGATAAGTTACCTTGAACATCTGCATTTGAAAAATCTATTACCTCTCCAAATAATTCTCTATCAATCATATCTTCTGAATATTTACGAGGAGAGTTACTTAAAGCCCTATCATATTCATCTCCATGAAGTCCAAACCCATACATCTGCTTCTTTTCATCTTCAGAAAATGAAGATTGTACGTCATCTGGGATTTCATAATACCAATTAGATTCACTTGAGAATTCCGTGATGTCCCCAACTCTCATTGGTGGTTTTTTTGCAAAAATCATAAACTCAGAATTGAACTGATCGAGTGGAGCATAATCTTTTGGTGCAGTGTTGGATTGAGCTCGCGTAATATTATCTAGGAAGGATTCTCCTTCAGAATACTTAAGAATGTTTTGCGTAATACCCACTGAACTTAAGTCATTATTTGTACCGAGATTTCCACCTTTTGTTTGCACCCATGCTGTTGAGGAGAATACATCTACAAAAGTTGTTGCTGCCCTATCAAAGGGGAGAGATGTTGGCCCCTCTATCCTCTTCCAGAAATAAGTAGGTATAGATACCGTTCTTTCATCTGTTCTATTGTGATAACAAGTACCACAACTATCAGGACATCCACAAGAATACGGAATCCTATAGCGTACGTGGCATCTTCCAGTATTATAAGACCCGAAATTGCCATATTGCCATACTGTTTTTGTAACGTTTCCAGAGAGCGTTGCATCTATTGCACCAGATTTACCATTCCAAATAGCAAATGATTTGAAATCTTCTCTTGGAATATTAAATTGTGCCCCGAGTCGTATAAAATCATTTGCATCCATTAATTGATTAGCACTGTCTTTTACTTGGTAGTTTTTGGTTTTGGAAAAGGATGAGGTGCCGAATTCAAGAGATGGATATGTATCTGGGAGCTCGACTCCCGCACTTACATCAACATTATTACTAGAGAGGTCTGAAATATGGGTTATTGTTGATGGAGTTGATGTCGGATTGTAATAATTAATTTGTGATCCTTGAACTAAACTAGTAGTACTAAGGGGTAAATCGGAAAGTACGGTAAATTGACATGTAGAGCCATTATTAGCCTGAGTACAATAAGTTCCACTGCATCCAGAAATACTATCTACATAGCAGGAATTCCTACCTGAACAAATGTTGATTACCGGCATCGCATAATTATCACGAGTTGTTTCAACGTGATAGTTTGGAGATCCTGAAATTGTGGTAATAATTGGATAAACATTTACCATTGGGTCCATATGTTTCGGTTGAACAAGCTGGAGATCTGTATAACTTAAATCCATTAGATCATTTCTACGTTGAATATTTCCATTTATATCCGATAGGCCGTTTAGTAGCCTGTTGGGATGCTGAGTTATGGCAAGAATTGTACTAAGGAATTCATTCGTACTTCCTGTTTGAGTTACGTCTGTTACAACCTGAAAGCCTGCATGAGGTGTATTAATTGGAATAATGACCCCATTTACCTTTACTTCGAATATGGGGCTTACAATCGATATTCCATAAGGTGTTGCACTCTTTGTGGAACACATTGCATACATTCCTAAATCTTGATTATAGGTTACTGTTTCGGTAGCAATCGGATCACATGTAATATAAAGAGCATCTGGAGAAGTAATTGTAACGTCCCAAGCCTCTCCATCTGCCAATGAGGTGATACCTAAGTCGAAAAAATATGTAATATTCATATCTGGATAAACCTCCGCACCTTCTATCGGAGTAGACCAAGTATCGAGGGTGGTACTTAATTCATTTGCATTTACGAGTTGAGATAACACCACGAGCGTAATGAACACTAACCCCAGTGATGTCCATTTTATCCATTTCATTATTTACTAATTGTTTTATCTGAAAATAGTACGAAATCGAGACCTGGCTGAAGAGGTGCAAAACTACGCTCTTGAGCTTTTATACGTTGAAACATATTAAGTGTAGCTGTTTGAGAATCTATCTCGAGAACTTGATTAGTAAGTTCTACAGGAACAACGCTCCCACTGTAAATTGCCCTGAGATCATAATTTATTTTCTCTCTTCCAAGTGTTTGGAATCTAACTATGTAGTTATCTGTTGTTGAGGTGAGGTTGCGAATGCGAATAAGGTTTCTGTATTCATCACTAATAGCAGTATGGCTGATGTCGATACCACCAAATTCATTCATGGTTCGAAGGGTTCGCGTATCATACATCATACGTTTTACATTCCTATTAAAATCACCACCTTGAACCGAAAGATCTCTCATAGTTCCAAAATTGATTTGAGGTGACGTATCACTTTCAAAATATACTCTTGGGAAAGATATAATATCTATAAGTACACCACCATTAAAAGCCACATCATCAATTTTTTGATAATAGAATTCTAATTCCGTGAAAGTGTTGTTCATGCTGACATCTATGAATCTAAATTCATCAAAATGACTTGGGTTGTCTGAACTCGAAAATTTCTCTGGAGCTTCGGAGAAAGAACGATCAACAATTGTAATGTCATAGTCTCGGGAGGTTTGCAGGCCAGATGCCTGTGATGGATCTGATTTTTCTAAATTAAAAGAACGAATGAGTGTATTACCTTTGTACTCTTCGGATTCTTTATTAATTTTGAATTGATATTTGGATTCCTCAATACTGCTTTCTGCTGCATAAAAAGTCGCTGTCGAAGTCATAAGATTCGCAGTATTTTGATGCTGATCCATCATTGTGAACGCCGATACACTGACGATGGACAGGATGACGATAACGAAAAGGAAAAGCGGAAAAAACATATAATAATGTAAGAGGGGTTATTGTACAATTTATTATCTAAATTGTCCAATTAATAGAAAAATCAAAAACAGAAAAGGAGAAAAAATCCTCTTGTTTATTTATCGTTTTTTTACATCCCCACAACCTGATCTAGTTTTTCACGATACATTCCTACTAAAGCATTTTCTATCATTTGCTTACGTAATGTTGGATCAGTTGAATCTGTATTTGGAATCAGGAATTGAACCCCTGCACCATACTGAGGATGATTGTAAATACGAACCGATCCCTGATGTCCTTCGATAATGCTTTTTACGATATCGAGGCCCACTCCAGTTCCCCCACTTGAACTTACTCCTCGCTGAAAAAGAAGTTGATTGAGGGCATCTGGTGATACCTTTCCTCCCCATGTTTCATCAATAAGTAATTCTTCAACAAGCGAAAGTGATTCTTTTGAATTTATTTTTCTCTCAGCTTCCTGAATAAAATAATCGCGTTTATCATCGTAGGATATTCCTGTGCCAGTATCACGAACGAAAATAGAAATACAACCATCAACTTCTTCTGCACTAATAACGACTGCAATTAATTTGTCCTTATATATATGTGATATCTTGATGGGGTTTTTAATCAAGTTGTAAATAATAATTGATAATCCTTCTGGAACACCATAAATTTCCATATCAGGATCAATATCAGCCGTAATAGTTCCAGGCTGTTCATATGGATCACCTGGAGTATTTGAATCTTGAACTTTATATTTAAAACGACTAGCATTCGACTGAATTGCTGGCATTAATGCTTGCTTCAAATTGAATTTTTTTAATTCAAATTGCCCCTCAATAATGGCAAGATTTGAAGAAAAAATATCTTTCAACAACTGAATACCTATATCCCATTTAATTTCAAGATTATGAAAAGCCTCATTTAATGTATCCTCCATTTCATCTTCAGGATAATCTTCTCTTACACCGAGATAATAATCCATAGAAGAGCTAATCCCCTGAACCATACTCCCTTGATCGTGATGTAACTGACTACTTACAATCTTTGATAAAAAAGCACTACCCTTGTTTTTCTCCATTTCTTCTGCGTAGATATCCAATGCATTAAGAGCGTTATACGAAACATATAGTTTCTCAAGAGCTTCATCGCAATCCCCCTGGTTGAAATCGTTTTTAGACAAGTCCTCGAGAGATGGAATCTGACCCAATGTTTCAACGACTGTCTTTAAGGTTTTTTTTACTAAAATTAGCTCAAAAACCATCAATTCCTGATCGGATAGATTTTTTACTTTATCTTCCATAACCTTATAAATACCTGCTTCTGCACTTCCTGAAAGGTGAATCAAAGAACCAATCTCTTCCTGTAGCACTTGAAACTCAGACTCACTTAGGCCTTCAATTAACTGATTCATTTCAGCAAACTTTATTCTCCAATCATCTGAAGGAAGGTCTTGCTCAAGAGTAGGATCGCCTACAAGCAAGCGCAACATCTTTGGTCCATTTGAATGAGAAAATATTTTACCTAAACCTGTAGGGGTCAATTTATTCATTAGAAAAAAGAGATAATAGTTGAGTATTATACAACCTCTTCTCTTTTTTGTATAGTAATAACCGTCTTATAATCTTGAAAATAGTGAAGACTCCGGGTCAAGCCCGGAGTGACGGTACTGTTTTCAAATCTCATGACCATTAATCCCAATAATGAGAAAGCTCATTTCTACTATCATATTCTACGTATTCTCTGAGTAAATAATCATCTCCATCTGGATCTGTTCTATCTTTAAATTGCAAAGCAAATTCAACCCTCCCCTTTTCTTCCGATTTACCTTCCATAACTAAATATAACTCTGATTCGTAATCAGCCGGGGTAATATCTGCAAGTTCTTTGTAAAAAGGAAAATCACTACCAGTATATGTGTGAACCTTGATGTCTTCATCACCCATAAAACTAACATTACCAAAAGGTGGATCAAAAAATAAAAATAATTCATCTCCAATTTCTTCTTCAGCACCATCGTTTTCCGTAAAAGAAATATTTGAGATAAATACTGGATATGATATTTTTGTTGGCTCAACATACAAAAGTTCATATACATCTTTTGAATAATCGCGATCCATTATATCTTTACCCCCTATGGTTTTAAATCTTCTTATACCCTTCTGTAGTTCGCCATATATAACAACATTGTCCGCATCCCAATCATTTGTCTTTTTGATGTATAGGAAATAACGTGATGGCTGATAATTTAATGAATTATCATATCCATAATAATCGGAAACTACTGATTTACCTGTAAGAGCATTAACATTAGTCTTAACAAGTAGATTGTCTAGCATTTCACGCGATTCAGCTAATTTTGCTGTAGCATTAAAATAGTCGTATGACTTAACTCCAATTGTCATAATAATAAGTACCAGTGAAACACTGATAAGGATCTCCATTAATGTGAAGCCTTTTTTATTGTAAGCCAGATTGGGTTCGGATTGGGTTCGGATTGGGTTCGGATTGAGATTACTCAACCACTCGATACCCATTCGAAACCTACTCGATACCCATTCGAAACCAAAAATATCCATTCGAATTTATTATTCAACCTCAATATTTAACTCTTCAACAGCAGTAACCTTATTCCATGCATCAGTACCTTTAACTACACAGTATATAAAGTCTCCTTCACTACCTGAGTTGTCTTGTGGAGCGTCTTCTTCTGTAGCTGAACCACCTGAATAAACAGCGTTGATATTTTCGTAAGCTTTTTGATCTTCCATAAATGCACAAACTTTAAATCCATTATCATCTGCACCATAGTGATATTTAAAATCATTACCTTGATCACCTGGAACCTCTGCTTCGTGTTTTGGATCTGCTAACAACTCTTCAAGCTCTTTTGCATTTCCCATTCCTAATTTAAAAAGACATTTTCCTAAATCACCAGGAGTTTCTACCTTACACTCTGCTGGATATTGCCTACCTTTACCAGACATTGGTGGAACATGAAAACGATTCATGGCACTACTTGCCATTGTAGAAATCTGGTTAATATCACTGATACGTACTGCATCACGTGCCTTTGCTCCTCCAAATGCTCCTAGTGTTCCTGCAACTAAAGCAGCAAGTACACCAATAATAGTAATAACGATTAGGATTTCAATAAGAGTAAATCCTTTAGGGCTTGGTTTTCTCATATTTATATAAATTAGGTGTTAAAGAGGGGGTTGCTTGTTAGATTATACCATACTACCTGCATTTTTATATAGAGCTGCCATGGCTGTTCCCATTGCAAAAAATAGAACACCCATAAGCAAAATAATAAATGCATAGAAAATTTTATCGAATATATTAATACCTTTTTGAATTTTTTGATGAAGAATTACCTCAAAAGACAAAAATGCATCGTAAAGTATTTGCCCCATATTACCAGTAGCAGCACCCATTTCTAGAGCCTGAGAAAGGCTTGGTAAAAGATATCCTCTAGGGATTTTACGGTAATTGGTTTTAAGTTCCATTTCACTACGCTTAAGCATCTCTTGTAATGGCACACCCTTAATTACGTTCTCTCTCATAATCTCAAATATTTCTTTAAATGGAATATTTGTAGTTTGCTCAATGAGGATATCCATGATCTTTATATAATTCACATTCTTCATAAGCAATGTTCCTGTGAAGTATAGATATTGGCAGGTGTAATAGGTTTTAAAAATATCATTAACAATCGGAACTTTAAAAAGAACCCAATCAAATACTTTTTTAAAGCGATAACTGTGTTTGAATAAAAATATAAACCCAATCACACCTCCTACTGTTCCAAGTATTACTATGATTCCATAAGCCTTTAAAAAATCTGCCATTGCATTTAGGATGATCAGAATATCTGGTACGTTTGGCGCGTTTTCGAATAGCTTTGTGAACTGAGGAATAACAAAGGTAACAATGATTGTAGCGATTAAGGATACAACTGCGAACAAGACACCTCTTTTTACAAATACAGCTTGAATCATTTTGGTTTGATTCATCATTTTCCTTCTATCATCAATATACTGAAGAATATTTTCCGCAAGAGATCCTGTTGATTCCCCTGCTCTTACTATTCCTAAAAAAGTATGATTAAAGTGCTCTGGAAACTCCTTAAAAATATCGTAATAACTAGAAAATTGCTCCTGTAGACGATCGATCATTTGCTGTATAAGAATACGGACGGATCTTTTTTCTTCTGAAGCGAGAAGAAATTCCAACGCTTTTCGTATTCTAACTCCTCGATCTAGAGCTTTTGCTAAAAATTCTAATAATTTTAACAGATCATCTTCTGTTACAGGGCTTACTGAAATTCTCTCAATTGTTTTTTCCAGATTCGTTTGCTTCCGTTTAATCTCTTGTACTACATATCTATCACCAAGTTCTGCTTCAATGTTTTTAATATTTTTAGTTTCCACCTCAAAACGAAACTCTTTCCGAGTTCTTTTACACACAGCTCTTACTTGATATGTCTGAGGGATACGTATCATATTTATTCAAACAAAGATTCTTTTTTAAATTCCTCTGGGTAAAGTACAATCGGGGGAACTAATTCTTCAAACTGATCAACAAATTTTGCGAGTGGGTCTTCATCTATTGTGAGTGATGTGATCGGATTAATTAATTTTGATTCATCTGGCTCTGTTGCAATATAATAACGCGTTAAAATAATTGTAATAAGCAAAATACATATAGAAAGAACTACTATTCCTTTCTGAACCCAAGGGAGCAAGTTGAAATTTAATTTAAATTTAAAATTAATCTTCTTCATCGGATTTAAGGTTATAGGTCCAAACCATAGCAGTGAATTCAATGTTACCATCCGCTAACGGAACCATTTTAATACTTTTAAGATCTACAACACGAACGTTTTGTCTTAGGTCTTTTAAAAAAGCTTGAATGCTTTCAAATGATCCAACACTTGCAAAGGTAAAAGTATTCACTGAATAAAATTCATTAATATTTTCACTTATAATATTTGTCTCCTTTTCCTTGGCCCAGACAAATCTTTCCGGTGAAGAAATTTGATGTTTAGATAGTAAGCTTCCAATTAAAAAAACAATATCTTCTTCTTTAGGTTTCTCCGGAGCCATTGCCTTCATCTTACTTACACGGTCTCGAATTCTGGCTTGCACATCAGATGAATTACTTAAGAAGTCAATGCTGGAAGTAAGACTCTCTAGGTTTTGCTCTACTGTGATTATCTGACTTTGAACTTTGAAGAGATGAGCAAGTGAGTTGTAAGTAAAGGTAAATGAAAAATACATTCCAAATATAAGTAATACATAAATTACAAAGAAATATTTAGAAATCACCTTACAAGCTTTCGCTCCAAGATATTTTGATTTGAAAAAGCTTTTAACCGAACTTACTAATTCTGATGTTTTTTCTTTTTGGATTTCCTGCTTCTTTCTGTACTCTTTTTTGAATTTATTCCACTGTAGCTTAATATTAAATCGCTTCTGCAATTCAGCATCGGCAATTTTGTTTAAATCGACATTAGAGAGATCGATCTTTTTCATAAGTAGTAGCAAGTAACGCGTCCCCGAGTGGAACGCAGGCCATTAGACCAAGTGACGTGAGGGCTACGAAAGGTAAATTTACATTGGAAATTTATCTTGAGGAGAACGTTACCCTATTGAGTTAACAATAAGTTTCTTGACTTTTCCACTCAGTATTTTAGAATGAGTAGCCATTGGAGAGTGATTGTAAAACATTATTTATAATTTTTCAAGAGTTTTTAATGATTAGCCAAGTATTAAAAAATCGAAGAGGCTCCATATTATTAGAAGGTTTAATAACCCTTACGCTTATCAATGTGCTTATTGTGCTTATTTTTGGATATATTCGAACAATCAATGAAGGGCATACAAACAAAATCCATAAAGAAAGGGCGACACTACTTATGATAGATACTGTGGAAAAAATTAGGTCATCTAGAGACACTGAGGTTAATCGAAATTACAAAACTGGATGGGATAACTTTACAAAAACAATAGATGAAAATAACCCTGATGAACTTTATGTTCTTAGATATGCAATCGCGCATACTGACACCGAAGTTAAGGGGCAGTATATTTTAGAAAGAGAAAATGAAGTAAATAAGATGGTACTTATGTCTTCTGTTTCACCATATGCGGATTATAGCACTACGATTAATTCTGCTTATCAAAATAATGACGAAGGTGATATTGATAAAAATAAACTAGTTTTTGATGTCACGGTTAGATGGCGAGAGGCTCCTGACCCAACCGTTGCAGATTTTTATAGTATTAATCAACAAATGATATTAACCAATCATGTGATATATGAGAATCTATTCTAAATTCCGCATGGGTATCGAGTTGGTATCGAGTTGGTATCGAGTTGGTATCGAGTTGGTGAATAACCCCAATCCGAACCCAAT
>Ga0307989_1001090_pt1 | contig 15336 bp, 8 predicted proteins | sample EllFjometagen185_FD_203164 | JGI IMG/M metagenome (GOLD analysis project Ga0307989, IMG submission 203164) | Marine microbial communities from Ellis Fjord, Antarctic Ocean - #185 | ecosystem: Environmental > Aquatic > Marine > Unclassified | place: Southern Ocean | collected 2014-10-08
CACAAGGGACTTAAAATCCCTCGGCCCTTAAAGCCGTGCCGGTTCGATTCCGGCCCCGGGTACACCTCTAACATATTGATTATACTGTTTATATAATCTTTCTCAGTAATCGAATATATCACCATAATAATTTCATGATATAGACAAATCACGCCACCACATGCCATATTCTTTGACACTATTTTGACACAGTTTTAATCTAAGCATAACATTGTTGAAGGGTATCAATTGGTATACTAGTGTGTCCTATAGATGATCCGATTGTCATATTTACAAAGACTCCCCCCTCTGGACAGAGTGAGAGAAGAAAATAACTGCCTCCCATCTAAGGGTCATATATGAGTAGTTTTTTGCCACAGTTAGCCACTCAAGCCCGCTTAACAACTTTCCCAGGCCCTTATGTGCCTGCGCATACAGAAGGATGATATTCCATTGCCTTGCGTAAAAGACCCGCTACTTCATTGAGACTCTTCCAGTCTGACATCGATGTGGTTGGATTCTCTAGTAGTTTACTAGTTAGGCCTAAATCTTTTTCCTCTCGGGAGTGCACTAATTTGTGAGTGATTTGTTTTTTCCCAATGCGCTTAATCCTCACCTCAATTTCCCGGGTCTTTTTATTATAGATAAACTCGTCTTGCGCGAGAGTGCCACCACCTAATGTTTGAAGACACCCTGTATTGAGACCTTGGAAACATATAGCCCATCAAAAAACGGGTAGCTCTTTCATCTCGCTCAGTTTCAGTCTGTCGGCCAAACTTCGACGGCTTTTTCGAAAAGAAATTTTGCCCTTACCTCAATTTTTTCCTCATTCCAGACATCATATTCTAGGAATGGGCTTATAAGCTCGATTCCTGAAGAGAAATGCTTTAAACCGTTTTTCTTCTTACGACCTTCTTTTTTTGTAGGCCAGTCTGCATCTCGAATTGATGAGTTTAATGATGAAGTGATAATTGTTAGATTGCCAAGTGTTAGCAATTTTTTATTACGGTTCAACTTTTCTTCTTCTGTGTAAACACTATTCCAGTTATTCTCCCACTTTTTGGGCATTAGGTGCTCCAGGCTATACCTATTCATGCCCAGTAATGCTGTCGCTTGAGCTGCCCGATTTCGAATTCGAGATTCTATCAAATAGAGAATACCTGCAGTTTGCCTATTTATCAATGAATTGTGATTAAAACTCCACAGAATTTCATCATCATCTGGCACAGCATCTGTTTTATCCATCGCACTTTTTAGAGCAACCTTGGTCATAACATTGCTAGAAATTAACGACCCTGAGAATAGACGATTATAGTTTTTATTAGAATCCTTGTGTAGCATTCTCCTCATTATATACGATTCCAAGTATTTGAAGATGTCTTTCCTTTCATCTTTTGATGAAATATTTCTTAAAATGTAAAGCACATAAGGAATTAGGGTGGAATTGTCTAATCCAAAAATAAGGGCATTAATTCGATCAATTCCATAAGTGGATGTCAACTCTTGGCTAATCACATCGTAATCAATATTATTCCTATACAAAGTCGCGTATTCTTTTATTTCATCCAAAAGCTTTGCTTTTTTCTCGTTGCCGTAATAATTCTTTATGAAATACTTATAACTATCAAATAGTCCTTCAACTTTGCTCAACCTTTTTTTATCAACGGTTGTGACTTCAAAGTCTTTATCCTGAATTTTTATCTGTAGAAAGGCGTGAAAGAAAACATCAATATTATTCCTTCTCAATCGACCAAGAATTAGCTCCCGGTCCCAAAACTTTTTTGTTTCATCATCAAGTTCAAATACTGATTCCCAATTTTCCTCAAACAAGCCTATATTTTGCTTGCTGAAAAAATAATTCTTCAATAATTCGGCAGTGGTTAGACGCACACCTAGAGAATTAATAGTATCAAATATTTGCTGCTCGTCCTCTTCAATTCCGAGGTCTATCCCAACAAACATAATATTATTCAGGACTGTATTAAAGTCTATACGCTCCAGATTAATATGCTGATAAAAGTATTGATACGCTTTAGCGATGTTTGATTCACCCCCAATATCTTCTACTCCAGAATAGTTTAAAATCTTTTCAAAAACATGTTTATCATTTCGATTATGGTCTAAGGCAATTGAATCATCGATTAGTCTAAAGACTCTATCAAACAATCGATTATTATTTTTTTTTATACAGAGAGCCTTAAAAAACAGATTGAGCGTAGTAAGTCGTTGTTGACCATCAACCACGGTCCTTACATCCCCCGCATTCCCTGATATCTCAGTTTGCTGTTGCTTTAAAATTACTGAGCCTAAAAAATGTGGTCTATTATTTTCGGAGATCATCTCCATATCTTCTAAGAAGCGTTCCCACTGACTTTCCTTCCAAACATAAGAGCGTTGAAAGAAAGGTATTTGTATTGCCCGTGAACCATTAAAGATGTCATTAATTGATTTTCTACCTGCTTGCATAAATTGTCCTCATTGACTTTCTATTATTTATATATAGCATGATTCAATGTCTAAGAGATTAGTCCCATTTGAGCTGTCTTTTGTTGCTCGTGGACCTCTGAATAATGATCCAAAGCAACAGCAAACAATTTCATAGATGTTGGCATCACTTTGAGTCCCTTAAAGAACTTATCGGGTACTTTCAGATATTTCCACTGCTGCCCTGTATATTCTGAAGTCTTTTTGCACCAGTGAATTGTCTCAGCATCCTTGTACTGAACGTTTTCATCCTCATAACCCTTCGTCTCAACAATCCAGTTGATTGCATTTTCGTCGTCGGTTTTTTGCTCGGCGATGAAATCAGGGTAGTATAGCCCTTGACTACCTTTTTTATTGAGATAAGTTACAGAAAATTTGGTATAGGTTTCTGCTAGGGCGGCAAACTTTGTGATATCGCTAGCTTGCTCAAGAAATTTGGCAAAGCCTTTCTCCAACTCATTATATACTGGAGTATAATTAAAAACTGTTTTTTTGAGTGAAACATGATCTCTTTTCCAATAGAAACCATCAAGCTCCATTAATGAAATTGGATAACTTGTTATTTTCACCTTCCGCTTCACCTTTATGTGAGCACCCAACGCTCGCGAAATTAGCAACATTATCCCATCTGAAACTTTTGAATTTGCGAGTGTTCTGCGAACCGCCAGCGAATTCAAATCTACTTCTCGTTTGAAAGCGACATTTTTTACATACATTTTTGTAATTCTCAACAAGTCGTTAAACTTGCAGCTAAATTTTCCCTCTTTGATAATTTTATCGGTCAAGCTAAAGAGTAGCTCTTGAATACTAATGTATTCATCATCTTCAATTACAATCTGCTTGGTACCAACTGTTGTGTCGGTTGTCGCCGTAATTAGTGAGACCTGAATATCTTTGAAATTGCCATTTTCATCAATTTCACCAATGGGATTCAGTTTTGATGGATTAAAAGTTTTTATCCCGTCCATTTGACGAGAAAACGAGGCAGATAATACTGGAATTTCAAAGTTGTATTGCATTCTCGATTTGATGGGTGTGACCCACGTTCCAATGTTTGGGGTTGTCCGGGTAACACCAACACCAACACCTTCAACTTCTAACTGTTTTACAAATTCCTCAAACTTATCCGTTCCAATAATTTCAAGAATTTGCGTGTAATCAGGCCCAAGGTTTTTCATTAGGCGCAGCCCGCGACCAATAGACTGTTCTGGTAGGATATTCGCCTTTGATGTAAATGGGCGAAGACCTAAAATAATACTTACGTTTTTTACATCCCAACCTTCACGAAGCATGAGAACTGAGACAACAACTTTTACAGGGCTTTGGCGACTATCTATCAACCTTGCTTGATTACGTAAGAGCTCAAGTTCTTTCAGGTTTGTTGACAATTCGCCATCTTTCTTTGTGTGAATAACTAGAACTTGGTCTTTTTTGTTGAATCCAGCTTTCTTTTGGATGCCTTCAGCTATTTGATTTGCTTGCTTTGTGTCCTCAGCCATAATGAACAAAACGGGCTTCTGTCCAAGTTTGTCATTGTAGCATGTGAAATGCTCTGCATATCGTTTTAGGGCAATCTCTATCCACGTGCTGTAGGCATTATAGGCATTTGTGATTTGCTTGTTGTCTGGACTGGTTTTGTCGCTTTGATGTACAATAAGAGGTGTTTTAACTATCTTGTCCTCGATAGCTTGGGCAAGCGGATAATCAGTGATGATCCATGGAAAAAAGGTCCCGTTCTGATCCTTTGGAGTGGCGGTTAAATCAAATAGTAATGACAATCCTACACCCGTCTTCTCAATCAGGTTTTTGTGAAACGACTCAATACTATGATACCAGGCAAGCTCATCATCATGCACGTGGTGTGCTTCATCGTTAATCACAAGTAGATTGTTATGTGCCATCACACGATCATAAAGACTTGTCAACCAGGAGGCTTCAGAGTCTTTCTTTGGTTTCTGGCCTAGCAAGTTGCCAATTGGACCCAAGTCTTCTAGGCTTTCTCCTCTAGATTCGTATATCTGATGAATATTGGTTAGATAAAGTGTACCATCTGTACTTGTTTTAACCTGGTCCTCTCGCATGATGAAACTCATATTCCAGTCATATTTCCATTCATCTGGAATAAAAGGAAACTGTCCAAACACTGACCCATTTTCAAAGTCTGTCTTAAGACGTTCGTACACGATTACGTTTGGTGCGATCACGAGAATGGTCTGGCTCAGGGGTGAATCCTTCTCAAACTTTTTATGGAAATATGACCAGACAGCAAGAAAAGCCATCACAAAGGTTTTACCTGAGCCCGTGGCAGCTTTTGTACAATAACGTGTTAAGCCCTCTGGTGGCAGGTCCTGTTTAGAAACCAAACCCGTCTCAGGAACTACCCTAGTAAGAATACGCTTGGCTTTTGCAGTTTCAATCACCTCCTCACGATTAGTGAATAATTCGTTCCCATAGGCCTGAGCATCCATGTATGTTTCGGCCAGAAGGGCATTATCTCTTACCCCCTTGACTTCATGCAAGTAAATCGTTGTCTCAATCGCTTCCCTTTGAGCAAAGCGAAAGTGAAACATTTCACCCTGAAAAATATGATCCTGGTCGAACCAATATTTAAGTAGCGTTTCTGACGTTCTAGAAATCCCTGTTGGGTATTTATAGTCGCTTTTTCGCCAAGCATCAACTTGTTTACGAATATTGTTAACCAATAACGTCTTACTCGGTCTTCGGGTGTTTACAATTTTGTATCCACCCTTACCATTTGCATTCAGGTGACTTGTTGGGATGTCCCAAGCTTTACGACCTTGGATTTCTGGTATTGAATGCTCCAGAGGTATGACGACCTTCTGTTTTGCTATGCGAGGGGCTTTTCTTTTAGCCATGGTTATCTGACCTGTAAATCGATGATATGAGTAGTATCATTCCCGAAGATGTCAATCACTTTCACCATAACCTTGTAATCACCTCTTTTATCGTACACTTTGGGATCGGAAATTAGATCAAGGCTACGATCTTTTTTAGTTCGATAGCTTTGCCATTGATTGTGGAAGGTGTCATTTTTGTAGTTCCAATCAACACTCCAGTAGTCGATATAATCACTCCACTTCTTTACTAACTTTTTCACTTCTTGAGGTACGAGATCAAGGTTGGGAATGATAAAATCGTTTAGCTGGATCTGATGGCCATATTTGGATTCCATGACTTCAGTCTCCAGGTAAGCCAATTCAAAGAACTGTATATCCCCGGCATCCACAGTTCGTTGATCCATGGCTTCTCTTGGAATGTTAAGCAGATGAAGCTTGACTCCCGCTTTTGCGGCCTCCTGTTCAACAACATCATGAAGACCCATCTCCCATTCCCACCCAAGCACGACCAATTCCTTTTGCCCCATTCTAAGTGTTTCTTCCAGGGCATTCTGGATATCAGAAAGAGTTACCGGTGAATCTACCCCTCCGACATGGACCAGTTTGACACCTTTCTTACCATGGATGTAAGCACTACCAGGAAGAGGCTCAGCTATAAATAGCTTTAAAATAAAGCTAGTGTATTCCGCCAGGGTTTGCTCAAGTGATTTCTTGCCAAAATTGAATGTTTGCCAATATTGTCTTTCGTATTTACCGATGTTCAGAATTTCGAATGGGCGACAACCTTCCAGTTCAAATAGTCTTTTCCGCGTGGTGTGAATTGCATATCGGCCAAGATCACTTGTAATCCATCTGCGTCCCAATTTTTCCGCAACAGCTGCTGTCGTTCCGCTACCGCCAAAAAAATCCGCAATTAAATCTCCTTGATTGCTGCTTGTCTTGATAATTCTCTCTAGAAGCGGTTCAGGTTTTTGAGTCGGATATCTTAAGTTTACTTCAGCCATTGAGTTGACCTCATCAATATCAATCCAAACATCATCTAGGGCAATTCCCGGCATCTTTGACAAATAAAATTTTATTCTTTCAGTTCCCCCTTTGGTTTTAAAAACCCTTCCCTCTTCTCTTAGCCGCTCTATCGCTTTCTTTGAACGCGTTCCAATTGGTTGGTCAGTGTATGATCCTTTGCCGTCATTATCATTTTTAGTGTATCTTTGTTTTATATATTCCTTTGTGTACGGAATAAATTGCCGATTGTAACAGAATTTTGAGCTTTTTGAATATAATAATATTATATCGTGATTCCTTCCGTATTGGTGCCCAACTGCTTTTGCTCCTTTCATTCTGCCCCTTTTCCAAACAATCGCATTACAGTATCTATCACTTCCCATGATCTCATCAAGTAAGACCTTAACGTAAGCCGCTGTCCTATAATCTAGGTGGACATAAATACTACCTTTTTCACTTAATAAATCTCTCATCAAGATCAATCTATCGTACATCATTTGTAGGAAACTGTCTAAACCTTTCCCCCAAGTATCACGATATGCTAGTTCTTCCATTGCATTTGCATCTTTGGTATGTTCAATTTCATTATCACCGATAGAAACTGTTGTGCTAAAGTTCGCCCCAGTTGCAAAAGGTGGGTCAATATAAATAAGATCAACCTGTCCGGAATACTTCTCCAAAAGCGCACTCATAACATACTTGTTGTCGCCCCAGATCAATTTATTTCGCCAGTCCACCTCCAGAGCATTGGGGTCCTTCCGAAACATGGATCCTTTTTCCTTTTCCCTGGTGGCGCGACTCTCATTAATCGTTTCGATGACTTCCAGATTCTGGAATGGCAGAACAATTCTATCAACTGTAGTTTTTTTGTCTTTCCAATACAGACCGAGGGGTAGTTGCTGGGGTTCATTTGTTTCATTCATAATAGATTGTTCCTTTTAAATGAGTAATAGTCGTCGTTCACTAAAATGATGTGGTCTTGTAGCGTGATGTTTAACAATACCAACGCTTTTTGAATATCTTGAGTAATCTTGATATCTTGGTCACTGGGCTCAGCAACACCACCAGGATGATTGTGGGCTAATATAACTGATGTCGCTTTTTGTTTGATCGCCTCTTCTACTATTTTTCGCGGAAAAACAGCAGCCTCAGAAACGGTGCCTTCACCCATCTCTCTTGTCGAAAGAATTTCGTTTTTTGCATTGAGAAAAATGGATAGCAAAATCTCATTGTGCTTCTGACCTAATGCAGCCCGCAGCATATCCACAAGGGCTGACATCTTTGTTAATTGAAGTTTCGCCCCTGTTGTTTTATTCTGAAAGTAGAAAGCCATCAATTCTCTAAATGCGTGCAGGTTAAGTGCAGAAACCTCTCCCATTCCTTTGATTGCACTTAAATCATCAACTGAAGCATCTAATACTTTTGAAAAAGACCCAAAGGTTTTTATTAGAGCTTTGGACAGTGGCTTAACATCACCTTGCCTAAATATAAAAGTGAGTAAATACTCCAAGGTCTCATAATCGTGGAAACCAGCAAAGCCTCCTTTTTCAAAGCGTTCACGCAAACGTTCACGGTGACCTGGCTGGGGTGATGGTATTATGCTGAGTACCCCACCTTTTTAGGACATATGGAACACCAATCGCATGACTTACAGGTCTTGTTTTGTCGGGCATCTCTAGCAAAAGATGCCTGGGTGACCCCCTGTATGGCAAAGCTTAGCTCTTCCCGTGCAGTATCTAGGGCATCCGGTGAGGTCTGTACAGCGAGACGGGCATTTTTATCAGAATCAATAAAATGAATCAATGCTTTTTGTGTGTTTATGCCAAGGGCTTCCTGGGCCGCAATCGTATACAGTTGCACCTGTAATTCGTATTTGTGCATAAGATCATTATCTGGCTTACCTGTCTTGAAATCGATCACTTCAAGGATTGATTCATCACCCTCCTGCCTCTTTATCATGTCAATTGATCCGGCAATGAGGGCATTGTCAAATTCCAACTCAAATGGACGTTCTGTTTTCACTGATAGACCAAAGTCGCTCTCCCACATTTTTACATATTTGGTCAGGCTTTTTAATGCACTCACTTTCAGCCGCTTTTCAAGAGAATCAGAAGCGTACCTGAGATAAAAGTGCTCCCTTATCGCATCTGAAATATCGTCTTTTGAGGGGATCTTTCCTGATTGTTCAAAACCATAGTGAAGTAGGTTTATTATGTTGTGAACCTGCTTGCCAAAGCCCAATGCTTGTACAATTCCAGGATTAAATCCATAGATGAACCGCATTTTGAAATCGTAACCACAGCTTAGATAATAGGCGAGTTCACTATAGCTGGTTGGAAAACGTAACTCTTCAGAAACACCTTCAATACTACAGGGAACTCTTGTGGTTGGGTCTGAAATTTCAGATGTAATAAAGTATGTTTCTGGTATCTCCCCAAAGAAGACACTCCTTGAAGCCCTTCTTTTTCCTTCAATTTTATATTCTGCGCTGGTGACAAATAAATATTTTTTCGCCCTGGTGATTGCGACGTAGTAAATCCGTCTTTCGTCTTCGGGATAGCTTAGAAACCGATTACTCTGGAATTTAGAAATATCAAGGAGTGTTGGGCCAAATTCTGGATCTCTATTTCGCTTGAAGTGACTCGGCATGAAAACGACCGGGAACCCTAGACCTTTTGTACTGTGCATTGTCATTATCTGAACAGCATCAATCATTCCAGCCATGGCATCTGTGTTCCCATTGTCATATGCATTCATAGCGTGCATTCGGATGAACCAGAGAAAGTCCTTGATACTGTTATAAGTGAGATATTCTCTTGAGTTCTCGTAATCAGAAATGGCCCTACTTAAACGACCCAGATTAAACAGTAAGACATCATCTTCAGCTTGATGGAGACTTTCCCCTGAAAGCCCAAGGAGGGAGAGAATACCAGCATACACTGCCTGCAGGGAAATTCTCTTTTGAGATTTTGTCGCCACCTGTATCGCCTGAATTCCCTTGGTAAAGCTTTTTAAAGAAAGAGTGAAATCAGGAGGTAGATCATTGTGAATATCCACTAAAAAAGGTTCATCATAAGTTGCCTCTTTATCCCAATTCGAAATGTATTCCAAAATATGAATAATAGACGATACCTCGGGAGTATCGAACAAACCACCGGTACCAGAAAAGATGAGCGGAATGCTAGCATTTTGAAGTGCCTGTATGTAGGGAGCAGCTTCATTTCCCACTGACCTAAATAAGAAAGAGAAATCAGAGTATTTTAATTTGCGCGGCATATCTCCCTCCAAATATTCAGTTCCAATGAGTGCTTGAATTTTTCGAATAATCCATTCAACCTCTTCTTCTTGTCGTTTGAATAGAATTTTATAGAGATCCCCGTCCTCTGTTGTGAGTCCCTTGACTTTATTTGATTTCTTCAAGCGCCCAGGGTTGTTTCTTTGAATAAGTTCATCGCCAGTTTTAACAATGCCGTCATAACTTCTAAAATTAGTATCCAAATGGTGTATGGCAGCTTTTGGATATCTTTTCCTAAAGGTAATAATGTTTTGTACATCTGCCCCGCGCCATTGATATATGGATTGATCATCATCCCCAACCACGCAAACATTTTGCTTATTCGAAATGAGCTGAATGAGATGCTCTTGAATGGGATTGACATCCTGATATTCATCTACGGTTAAGAACCGATATTGCTCCCGGATTTTTTGTCTCACTTGCTCATCATTCTGAAGTACATCAGCCGCAATTCGGAGGATGCTAGAGAAGTCCAGAAAGCGTTTTTCTTCGAGCTTGTTCAAATAAACTTTATATGCGGCTTTAAAGCTATCTGACAAAATAGCATCATCTGACAAACCCTCTTCACGGAAGAGGTCAATATCCTTTATAAATGTTCTGAAGGTCCAATTCTGTTTGTTACCGTGTCGATAGTAATTCCATTTATGGCGTGAACTCAAAGCATTAAACAAATAACCAAAATCTATATCTCTTTTGATAGAGGAAAGGAAGGCCAATCTGCCTACCTCATCCAACATGTCATAAGCTCGATACCGAGGTATGAATTCCTGAAGAATTTTAAATGCGAAAGCATGAATGGTCCCGATATACATATCACCTATATCGGGTTGTTTCCCCATGACTTCTTTTATCTTGGATCTTACCCTAAATTTTAATTCTTCAGCGGCCTTCTTTGTAAATGTGAAAGCAACAATCTGATCCGGTTTAGCAACATCTTTAGCAATCTGATATGCAATTCTCTCAGAAACAAACTCTGTTTTTCCCGAACCCGCACAAGCAATAATCTGCAAATTCCCATGTAATAATTTGGAGTCGGCTTCGAACAGTTTTGAATTGAATATTGTCACTTATATCCCTCACTCATTAGTCTCGACCACATCTTAGCCATTGTTGGCTATTCACTTCTAAACAGAACTAAATAAATTTTCTCAATTCCATTAAAAATTTTGACATTTTCAACAGATCAGCTCTCTGTTCTTCTGTAATTCCTTCAGGATCGAAGTGCATGATATCATTCCGGATTTGTCTCACACTATCTAAGTGTTTGATGAAGTAGGAGCGTTCAATTGATAAATTTAACCTTTCCCAATGCTCTGGCTTTTCGATAATTCTAACATAATCACCAAAATTAAGGTCATCTATAAAATCAATTTTTCTTTCTTCCTCACCGATTTTGCAAAAGTCTCGCAATTCTTGCAACAAAAACTTTCCGTTCAAAATTTGTCGAACATGGTTTTCTATCTGCTCTAATAGCAAAAATGGCTCTGTAACATTAATAAACTGTAAACTAATATCTGCAATTGTTACAATACCACATATGGTGTTATCATTTTTCCGAACCAACGCAAATTCATTTTCTATAATACGAGCTACTGCATCAAGAATAGGGGTTTCATAGTCTAAGATGACTACCTCCTTATTAAGAAAATCCCTCGCTTTGTCTGACTTTGCACCTTGTGTTAATCCATATCCTATTGTCTCCCAGGTTACAACACCCACTACCTGCCGGGCACCACTCATTACTGGTAGCTGCGAATAATTGTTCAACATCATTAAAGTTATGGCTTCTTTAACTGTGGAATTGGCTGTTATGGAGACAGGCTCTTTATTAGCTGCAGTAAGTAGCTTTAATCTCTGAATGGGATCATTCTCGATTTTTGCTTTGGCTTTCTTCTTATGTTTTAATGTGATTTCGCTATCGATCCAACTGTCTGTATAGTTGGGTTCTGTCACCAGCTTATTCTTCTGCAAATATGTATCTATTCGAGCCACATTTCCTGTTGTCCGCTTAACACACCCAAATGCTTCAACTAAATCACGAGGAGTAATTTGAAATTCTTTATCTTTTTCCTTAATTTCAGTAACTAGTTCTGCAAAATGCTCAGGAGTCATTAGAAAACCTCTTTCAATTCGTTTTATCTATCGCTGATTATATCAAGTTAAACTAACTGTTTACCTTGTACTTTTATAGCACTTCATTTTCATTTCCATTAAGAGACACTACTCCCTATTCCCATGCATTTTCCCATTAGGAAGCAATCGATCTGGGTATTTTGTTAATTTTTTAAAATATCCCCAGCTGCATCTTTTAATGCTTTTGACGGTCCTTTGAACTGTTCTGAGACTTCTTTGGTCAAAGACGCAATATCTAGCTCTGAATGCAGAAGAATACCCAGAAACCCAAATACGATGAATAGAAATCCACTGAGTCCCATGATGTAGCTAGTTTTAACTAACGCAATAGCACCAAGACCAAATACTGAAGCCCAGGCAAGTGGTACAATGGGTCGCATGCCAAGCCAGGTTATTATGACAGCAGCAATCAGCGAGGTCGTGATCAGGGTGAACTCGAGCTCTCCACCACCTAATATTATTTTTACAAAAGTTGCACATAATGTCACATTTAGCAAGAAGGCCAGAATAGTGAATACTGAGGTGGTTTTCCATTTAAAAATATTCCGAATATAGAGTGGGAGCACGATCACCATGCCAATGATACCTGTCAACAGATTTGGCAGAAAACCATCTACTTCCCAGGGGATTATCCAAAACACTTTTATATCTTTCGGAATCCAGGCTAAGGCTAACGCGATAAAAATAAAGATGATTGACATTCCTTTTTTGCTTCGAACACTTAATTCCACCTCTCCAAAAACTATCGACAATAACCGTTCTCGATCTATCTTCATTTTCTTTTCCCTTATATTTACAATGAATACGTCATTCCAAAAATATTGTCATTTGTGGATTTCCCGCCAATCCCCACTAATACGTGTAAACTTCTTGTCTGCCCAGGATAATCGCTAATAGCGTGATTCAAGATAAGCTGATAGGGCTTTTGAATCTATGCAACTCGACAAGTCAGAGAAAAGTTCTCTGGGCGAAATCACAATATATTTTTTCGGTTCTTCTAGGGCGGTTCGCCAGGCTGATGAAATCTTTTTGAGTATTTCACGGGCAAGATCTGGCCGTTGCCTTAACGGATACAAGTGGTTTACACAGGCGATTTGGGATGAAAGCAAATGCCCGGTTGGTTCATTTGCACCAGGCCTCCAGACTATACGGTTGCGGTTGAAGTAGTCGATTGCATCTTCTCTTATACCGGCCCATAGATTCAATCTTGCATTCCGCAATACAAACGGTCTCTCAATTCCACGATAAATGCCGTTACCAGGATCTCTAAAAATTTTATCCCTATAATTAATAACTCTTTCTCTTTGATCTTCTCTGTATGGCATCTTCCCGCCCTTGTTATAAATATTTTTTTACATCATTTCTGTTTGTTGTTTTTACTGTTCCAATGCTCATAGATCATCGCCCTGGTCAATCAGATCGCTATACCATATTTTACGGAGTGGTGTTACTACCTCAGCATTAATCACCACCCCTTGTTCAAGCGTCAGAATGATTTCCTGCTCATAGACCGAATCAAATCCTATGTGGATATAGTCTGACACTATCCCCTGGGGATATGTAGTTCACGAGAGAACCAATTCGCGAAAATGGCTTCGTCACCATCTATGCAGAAGCGTCCCTCAATTTTGGTGAGATAAAGTTTACCTCGTCTGATACTCCAGGATCCTATAAATACTTCAACAGGCAGTTGAGCCTATCGTTGTATCAAAAACACCCGACCTAAATTCTTCATCTGTAAGCATTTTGATTCTGGGATGATTCTTAGGAGAATGGGGGCAAGAGGCAAGACGCATGCGCTTCCCTTGATAACGGATCTTCTCATGGACTTGGGCCGTCATTTTACGTTACTCTACTCTTAGAACGTAATAGAATTAAGTGAGTATATCCATATTTCATGTAAACGCGACCCTAACTCAACCCGATCAGATTGTCTGTTAAAACAGTAAATCTATCGTCAGCCTTAATAATACTAATTGCATTTTCAGGTGAACTTTCATTTAGGTCTGGGTGGGACAACTTCTTAATTAATGCTTCTAGCTCTAACGATCCATTTTCATCAAACAGGATGCTCTCAAGCTTGTCTAATAGATCAGCATATTGAATTCTGAGCAATTCAGGGTCCTGGAAAGAAAACAAACCGTCTGCTCTGTTTTTAATATAAATATTCTTCCCCAACCGGTGCTTTAAGCTCCCTTTGTCAATCCCTCGTTCACCAAATGAAACCTCCAAATGCCTAAGGATATCATCGAAGGATATGGCACTTTGTTCTGCGCACACAATAGTAACTGCTTTTCTGAGTAAATATGAGTCCTTTGGCACCAACCATAAGGAAGTTTCAGTCTTGTGGATTTGGACATTATCCAATGAGACTACATATTTCAGATAAGTTTCAGCTTCTTCTAAACCGTCGATGCTCTGGGCAAATTGCTTCCACTCTGAATAGGGAAATATTTGGTCAAGATGTCTAGCAATGAACACGGGCTGTCGATTAATATATTTTAGATCCTCAACCTGGTTTTTTTTGAGAGTTACAAATTGGTTGGAATAGTTTACGACTTCCGGATATTGTGATAGAGCCGTAAAAATGCCTCGATCATCCATGGTACGAACTGATGCTATCTTCTCTAGCAGATCCTGAATAAGCATAGGCCTGTCTTGCTGTGTTAGAATCTCATTGATAAGATCCCTAATTGTAACCCTCACGGTATTGTCGGCTGAAAGAGAGGTGTATGTTTGATAACCCAAGTAATTTAGTTTCTTACTATCCTTCAGAATATAATCCAGCTCATAACGAGATCGCACAAGAGGAAAATGCTCGTGTAGTTTTTCAAACAAAGACGCAGCCGAGAATTGGATGTCACTATCACCAAGAATTGCGACAGCAGCCCCTGCAACATCATCCCATTGATCTTGGTAAGCAACATGTTGAGCCAAGCCCCATTGATACCTTTCAATCCGAACAAGCTGTTCGTTTCTCTGAAGGGCAATGAAGAGCGATGTGGCACCGATGCCTCGTTGCGTTTTCTGATAAAGATACGAATCCTTGTCTAGCTCGTTATATCGGTCATGACTGTCTAGAGCGATGGCAATTTCATCTATTGAGGCTGGCCTATCAATACCGGTCACACATGATAGGACAGCTTCCATCAGACTTAATTCAGACTTAATAATTTTCAGGTCATTCTCTATCTCAACCAGATCATATTTTGATGAAGCAAGTATGGCGTAAAGTTTAAGCAACACTTCGGTCACTGAGTCAATATCCTCATTTACAAACGCCTGTAAACCTATAGCATTACCGCTATCCATAAGCATCTTGAGGTTATTGGAGTAAGCATCTAGGGCTTTAATGTCTGGGGATTGAAGATGCCCCTGAATAGGTACTTCAGGAAACACATCAGCGATGAAACTCATCGCGATAGTAGCCTCATCCGTATCATTTATGGTTTTTGTAAAATTAGAAGCCTCTATAGGCGATTGACTTTTCAATATTATTGCTCTCATCTGCTCTAAGAAATGGTCAGATGATATAATGAATTTTTCTTTAAAGGTCTTGTGCACTTTCTCCAGAATTTGCCT
>Ga0307989_1001091_pt1 | contig 15333 bp, 7 predicted proteins | sample EllFjometagen185_FD_203164 | JGI IMG/M metagenome (GOLD analysis project Ga0307989, IMG submission 203164) | Marine microbial communities from Ellis Fjord, Antarctic Ocean - #185 | ecosystem: Environmental > Aquatic > Marine > Unclassified | place: Southern Ocean | collected 2014-10-08
GTTCCGCTACTCCCGTTTCTAGTCCCTCATTATCTCCAGCTTCAACGTTGTCAAAGTCATAGTTAATATTAGAAGCTTTTTTCTCTAATCGTTCTAATTGTTTGCCAATTCGGGCAACAGCTCTCTTGTCACTGCTTGATAGATAATCAAAATTAGCTCCGTATTCACGACTATCTTTCAAGGATTCTAGTCCTTGCTGACGTAACAATTGAAGGAAAGATTCTTTGTCATCTGAGAGGTCAAGTAACTCTACTAAACTCTCTTCTCTGGCTTTTATATCAGCATTAATAGCTAAGAATTCATCACGAGCCTTTATATCTTCAACCATTCTTCCTTCGCCTTTTTGATAGGTAACTTCATCAGATGCTGCTTCTGCTTTTCTTTGTTCTTGAACTAATGCGGCTTTCTTGTCTAACTTAAATTTATTTTTATCGGCTTTTTTATCTAATTTTGCTTTCTCTTTAGCAGATTTTTGGTCTGCTTTGGCATCATCAACAACTTTTGAATGTTCGGCGAAGTATTGGTTAGCTTTGTCACGGACAACTTTTGGCATGCCGGAAATTAGACTACTGCGAATGATCGTGCTCTTGCTTTGTTCTGCTTTTTTTAAGACTGTAAGCATAGATTCAGCGTCAACAATACTTCCGTTGTCATATGGAATGTCCTCTAGAGTTTTTAATCCATCAAATAGTGTTCTAAAATCAATAGCACTATCAACTGCTGAAGCTAACTCTTCCTGTAATCTAGAAAATCTTGCTTCGGCGTCAGCTCGTTCCTTCGCTGTTTGGTCTTTTCGTTCTTGGATCAAACTTTCAGCTCCATATTTTTCCTCAGCAATTTTACTGGCTTCTTCGTAAGACATACCTGGATTATCTTGCATAACAACGGCAGTATCTTCATCTCGAACTCTCTCATCTACTGGTACATCTTTCTTTGATTTTTTCACTACAGAAACAACACCTTCTTTGTCTTTTAGATCAGCTTCCAATTCTGCCTTGAGGACTTTTGACATATAAGTACCTGGAACGCCAGAAACACTAGCATCTTTGTACCGAACTCGACCGGATTTGTCAGACTTGAAATCAAACTCACCATATTGAACCCATTTTGCAGAGCCAAGATTACCACTAAGAATATTTTTCAGTACCTTTACATCTTTTTTCATTTCTTTAATTTCGACTTTGTCCTCGACAACCTTTCTGCCTTCATTCTTTGCAGATACTAATCTATGAACAAGGTCCTTCATTCCATAAACATCTGGAAGAAATGACATTAGTGGACTATTTGGTCTAATGTCCTGCTTTTCTAATAATGTTAACATTTTAATTGTTTTGTCCTTGTCAAAAACCTTACCTGTCTTGTCAATCAATACATCATAGCCCTTGAACAACTTCTTTAGAGACCCGAAAGAATCAACTCCTGAAACAGCTATTTCTCTTTTATCATAATGTTTAATATTTTCCTTAGCGGTAGCAGCTTCATTACGAGCATTTTCTTCAGCCTCAGCAGATTTTCTTGTAGCTAAAACTTCATCTCTAGCTGTATCACGTTTGCCCCTAATTGCAGCAATCTTTTCACGAGATGCTTTCATTCTCTGTTTTGTAAGAATAATGTTCGCTCTACCTTTAATTTCAGAAGAAATATCATAATTGTTCTCAATAGTAGCCAAAAAGTCTTTCTTCCAAGTAGGTCTTTTTACTAAACCATTCATGAACATGATAGAACCTTTTTCCTTTAAAGAAGCCATTGCCATGTCAGAATCAATTTCAGTCTTCCCATATCTATTAGGTGGTAGTCTATCTGTAATGAACTGACGCAATGTTTGGTTCATATCATCAACAACTTTGTCTATTTCTTCCTGACTAGAAGCTACCAACCCTTCATCGTTGTTTTTCTTAGCTAAATTTTGAGCTCTCAAAGCGGCAGTGTATTCAGAAACACTAAGTTCAGCATCATAAAGATCACCAGAAACAACATGTTCAAACGTTTTCTTCAATCTTTCGGGGACTACTAACTCTTGCGGTTTTGATTCCACCGCTTTTAACACTGGTTTTTCTTTTCCAGGTTTTGCTACTTGTTCGTTAGTTTGAATTCTTTCTGATAATGCCATATAATTTTAGAAAATTTATAAATTATAAATATATATATAAAAGTTAATATGTTTATTATAGCACAATTTGTAAAACATTGACAAATTATTGTATAGAAATATAACGGAGGATTGGGGAAAAACCTTATTTTGAGTGGAATTAATAAGAGGGATTAGTATATAGGGGAAAGAAATTTGTGATTATAAATGGGGAGACTAAGTGAGGTCTTTTTTACAGAATGAATTGTTATGACTTTTTCTTTAATTTATCATGTTTATCTATAAGAGAAAGCTGTGGATTTAAATCCCCCAGCCTCTCCCGAGAATCTGGGTAAACTCTTCGTTTCTCCCTTTATTAAAGGGAGAATGGTGGATGTTCGCCTTCTCGCCCCGGTATAACACACACTTCCGGTCCGCCAGTTTCGGCAAGGCTAGCGGGACTCCTCTTCGTCTCCTCGGCTTCCGCCTCGTCGCTTCGAGCCGGGACTCGCGACGCTCCTCACCGTTAATCGTCACGTATCGCTCCGGCCTTTCTCGTCCCGACGCAACACACACTTGTGTGTTACTTCCGTTCCGTTCCAACAAAAAAATACCACTAACGTGGTATTTTTTTACTGGCGGACCGGACGGGACTCCTCTTCGTCTCCTTGGCTTCCGCCTCGTCGCTTCGAGCCGGGCCTCGCGACGCTCCTCACCGTTAATCGTCACGTATCGCTCCGGCCTTTCTCGTCCCGACGCAACACACACTTGTGTGTTACTTCCGTTCCGTTCCAACAAAAAAATACCACTAACGTGGTATTTTTTTACTGGCGGACCGGACGGGACTCGAACCCGCGATCTTCGCCGTGACAGGGCGATGTGTTAACCAACTACACCACCGATCCAGATCTAAGCTCTTCTGGTGATAAAATTCGTGTAAAAGCTCAAAAAAATTATACTAAACAATTGATAATTAGTCAAGAGATTATTAACAGTTAATAACTAATATTTCGCTGTTTTTAGCTAATACTTGACTTTTTGTTGAAAATGTGCTATACTACCTCATTACTCTAGGAAGATATTTAGGGTAAAAGAACATTAAAAACTGAAACTTTTTTTATTTTGGAGGACCCCATGATCAGAATCAACCTGCCGATCGATCCGTGTGAGAGAGACATCGTTGAAACAGTTTTCAGAAACATGTTTACCATCGTAGTCGGTGAGACCGGCTCAGGTAAAACGAGCAGACTCCCCCAGTTCTTATACAACGTTAAGGGACTTCCGGAAGGCCACAAAGTAGCAGTCTCGGAACCGCGACGTAATGCGACTATCTCGAGTGCTACTCGCGTGTCTGATGAGCTGGGCGTAAAGCTTGGTGAAGAGGTTTCTTACCAGATTCGGTTTGATCCAGATCATCGCTCAAACAAAGAAGTGATCTGTTTCATGACGACAGGAATTCTGTTGCATGAGCTTCAGAACGATCCTGACCTGAACAACTACACGATCGTCATTATTGATGAGGCGCATGAGCGTAGCATCGAAAGTGACACGATCCTCGGTCTGCTCAAGCAGATTGAAGAGCGTGGAAATCGTGCGGACGACCTGCGTATCATCATCGCCTCGGCGACGATTGATGCTCAGAAGTTCTCGAACTTCTTCGACGGCGCTCCGGTTATCGAAGTGTCAGGACGAACGTTCCCCGTGAACGTTCATCACGACACGAGGGACTACAGTCCAGAAGAGACGAGTGAATATGTCAACGGAAGGAAGATCATTTATCCGCCCCCCTATGTCGACGCAATGGCGGAAAGAGTGCAGAAGCTTTGTGCTGAAACTACAGATGGAGATATCCTATGCTTCTTGCCTGGGATGTCGGAGATCGAGTCGACGTACGAAGCAATTCAGGAATTTAAGATTGCAGAGATCAAGATTCATCGTCTTCATGGCGGTGTATCGATGGAAGATCAGATGGAGGCGATCAACCCTAGCAATACACGTAAAGTTATCCTGTCTACAAATATCGCGGAGACGTCTCTGACTATCTCTGGCGTGACTTACGTCATTGACTGTGGATTCATCAAGCAGAAAGAGCTTGATCCACGGACAGGCACAGAAGCGTTGAAAGTCGTCGAGCACTCTCGTGCTGGTTGCAATCAACGTGCTGGTCGCGCTGGTAGAACAAAGCCTGGTGAGTGTTACCGATTGTTCACGGAGCATAGCTTACAGAACCGTCTAGCATTCACGAAGCCAGAGATCCAGCGAGTCAACCTGACAAATACCGTTCTTCGGTTGCTGTCAGGAGGGATTACGGACATCGAGTCCTTCCCCTTCTTGGACCCACCAGATCGGACGGCACTTTCAAAGGCGGTTCAGACGCTTCGGCGTCTTGGTGCGGTCAATGAAAAACATGAGATCACCAACTTGGGTGAGCAGATGGCTGGTATTCCGGTCGAACCGCAGATGGCGAAGATGCTGATCGCGGCAATCCGACTGGGATGTCTGAAGGAAGCTTTAACCGTAGCGGCATTTCTATCTAATCGGTCGATGTACTATCGTCCGAAAGACAAAGAAGATATGCCCATAGCCAAGCAAATGTGGTCAAAAGTTCAGGATCAGAGAAGTGACTTCCTTACTTACATCAAGATATGGAAGCTTTATCATGAAGCTGGAATGGAAGAAGATGGTGAAAGTCGAGGACAGTGGGCCGCACGTCACTACTTGAATAACAAGGCCCTAAGAGAGGTTGGTAAAGTCAGGAATCAGTTGGTTGAAATTATGGACAGAGCTCGAATCAGACTGACGACGAGTGATGATGCGGACGCTCTCCATAAATCGATCCTAGCAGGTTACTCTGACAACCTGATGAAAGCAGGAATGCGCTTTGTCTACCAGCACTTGGAAGCTGGCGCTGTCTCTCGACACCCTGGGACTGTTCTCTTTAAGTCTGTCTCGCCGTTACTCGTAGCGGTTGGTATTCAGAAGAAGGGAAAGCAAACAGGTGGTGAGCAGAAGACCTACATGGACCATGTCGGACCGGTAAATCCCGAATGGCTCCAGGAAATTTGTCCTGAGAACACTACCGTTAGCTACGACTGGGACAGTCTGAACAATAACGAAATCACAGGAAAGCCAGAAATCAATCAGACCATTACCTTCCGCGATGTGTGGAAATTCGTGGCGAAGATTGACATGGAGAAGATTACTGTCCTGACAGAAGAAGAGAAGAAGCTTCTGTTTGCTGGACTGATGTACAAGATGGCTCTCACTGCTCAAGTCGAAATCACAGCCATGGAAGGTATGACCTTTCATATCAAACCCCACAGGAAGCATCTTGATTACGAAATCGCCAAAGGAAAGGCTTTCGTGAAAAAGTTCTTCGGTGGGATGGAGATTGATATTGATGATGGCTATATCGACTTTAGTACTGATGCTGAAATGACGGAGGCGCTCCTTCGGCAGTTCTCTCTCCAGCTACGTGAGCATACTAGTGCTCTTCTGGAAGAAAAGGCTGGTGCTAAAGTGAGATTGCTTAAGGAAAAACTGGATGTGATGAAAGCCAAAATGACGGCTGATGATGTCGCCTTGATCACAAGCTATCACACGTACGACTATGACAGCCACGCCGAGGCTATTTATGACATTTTCCACTGTTCTGTCTCTGAACTTCTATCGAAGTGCTCTGGAAGATTGGCAGACGTGGAATGGAACATTCGAACTGTGAGGGTCTACTACTCGATTCTCATTCCTATCGCAAGGAGAATGAAGGAGGATGAAGAAGAGAAAGAGTATGAGAAGAAGTTGAAACAAGCAAAAATCAGTCTTCTCAATGACCATGTGAACGAAGAGTATATGCTCTGCCCCGTTTGCAACAGTGATATCAACCCAGATCTTGCTAGAGCTGGGAAGACTTCATGTGATTGCGACGAGGCCTCCTACCAGGAGCAGTTTGCATTCACTGAGGAGAAAGAAGTGCTTCTCTTGAAGACTGAGGCGAAGGGAACCCTCGTGGCTGAACTGGTTGCAGTTCGATCGACAAAAGAGGCTCCTTATCACCACATGCTCCGTACCTACAGTAGCAGAATTCCTCAGGGGACATTTAACTTTGAGATTACCTACTACTACGAGGAGCCCGAGGCTGACAAGCTGGAGGCCTATCGTCAACGCGATGATAGAGAAAAAGATAACAAAGCATTGAAGCTGGCTCAGAAGAGTGTTCGTGCGGGTGATTCGGTCGTCTTGACCTTCACTCGTGGAGCAAACGGGAAAGGGCAAGCTCAATGGCAAAAACAGGACGGAAAGACGCTATATGTTTGTGACAAAAACAACGACATGCAACCAAGTGTAGATAACCGAAAGTTTTTCTGCCGCAAAGGAGAGGCATTTAAAAAAGCTGGAAGGGTTAGCTTGGTAATGGTTCGTCCATTCCTGGCGTGTTAACAACTTAAAAGAGCCTTGCAACGCAAGGCTCTTTTTCATTTTAAATTTAAAATATCGCCTAGTTGAATGCCTATTTTTTCTGACGCACTGCCATTACTTACCGCTATTTCTAATAAGTCATTTGAACCGCGATAACCGAGTAGATCGCCAACTTTTACATCTGAGAACGTTCTGACGAATGGAATTTCAACTTCCCTCTTTCTTATCTGAACGATAAACGTATCCCCTACTTTCAATGTTGAACAATTGTTTTGTACTTTAATATTTCCATAGTCATCGATAAGAACTATTTCGTTTTTCTTAAATGCTAATGGGACTAGATTGTCAACTCGTTTTTTTGCGAAAGAAGATGGTTCTTCTCCCAATGATATTTTGGCGGCAACGACAGAGAAAACGTCACGACCGTGAAAAGTTTGGCTGTGGTTTTTAGCTACTTTCCTTTCATCTATGACGTATTGTTTAAGGATTGTTTCACTTTTTATTGAAGGATAAAACAGACCGTTGTCTGGTCCGACATAGATACTCTTGTTTGTTTCAACTATAACTGCGTCCCTCTTGCTACCTACTCCAGGATCAACCACTCCAACGTATATAGTTTTGTCAGGAAAGACTTTAGAATTTTCCTGGATAATAAAGGCGCCCTGACGAATATTAAAGGGTTCAACTTCGTTCGACAAAGTAACTACGTTGGCGGAAGGATTAATTGAATAGATAACGCCATACAATTGTGCTAGTGAGAAATTGTCACCAAAGTCTGTTGTTATTGTTATAATGTTTTTCATTTTTTTTATGTATTATGTATTATGTATTATGTATTATGTATAAGGGGTTAGCATGTAGTATGTGGTATGTAGGGGTTTAAGTAAATGAATAATTATTCATTCGGAATCCCCAGCCCTGCCTGTCGTCGGGGAAGCTACTCAGAGTAATTTCGAAATCAAAAAAAACTCCCGGTTTGAAACGGGGTCTATATATAAACTAGTAAATTAAGTGTTTATTTTCCCAAATCAAACCAATTGAAGTCAAGTGACATCATCATAGCCATCATTTGGTTTTGAGAAAATAATTTCATATACATCTATATTAACATAGCATAATTATTTGTCAAAAGAAAAAAGACTGTCCGTTGAACAGTCTTTGTTGTTTAAAAATCTTTTCCTCCTTCGTACCAGCGTAGTTCAGATAGAGCAACCAGAGGAGGGCACTCGTGCCAGGCCTTAATAAAGATGTCTGGCATGTGATAAATATTTACTTTGTCCAGTATGTCTTTTGGCAAAGTATCAAGTTCTGTTATTTTAGTATGAGGACCTCCCATACCGCATTCATGAAAAATAATCCCTGCTTTGTTCAGCCATTCTATCAATTCAGGATCAAAACTGGTATCAGCGCTGATTCCAATTGAATCATTGAATCGAAGTGCTTTGCACTTGGCAGAATGTTTGGTTGGTCGAAGATCTACTGTAACTGAATTGTCTAACAAATTCAGCTGACTGACACCATCCATTACGATGGACAATGATAATGGAACATCACTCAAGTGGTGAATGACAAGTGATTCTTTGAAATGGTTGTACCACCTCAAATCGCCACCACAATAATGGACACTCAGATCATGAACAACTTGTCCTTCTCTGACGGAACCGATTGAGGCATAAGTGTCGAAAAACAATCGTAAGTACTTCTGAGCTGTTAAAAAACTGATTAATCCCGCAGTATGATCATCATGGTGATGAGTGATCAGTACATGACTAATGTCTAAAGGATTCAACCCAATACCGTTTAATCTCTGAATAATATCCGCAGGACAGTCAACTAAAATGTAGCGTCCATCTGACTCCAGCAAAAAGCTAGGAAAGCCCCAACCTCTACCGGACAAAGAATCAGACAGTCCTAGTGGCATGATCTTCATTTAATCCTCCGACAAAAGAGCGAAGAGATCAAGCATCTTGACTTCAGTGATTGGATCATTGTTGTCGAAGTACTTCAGCTCAATACCGTTTTCGTTGCAGAAAAGCTTGGTGTCCTGATAGCTCGGGATGGTCTTTGCGAAATGGATGTGCTGAGGAGTGCCACGCTTCAGATTGCGACCTTTGAAGTCGGTGCAATCAACGAATAGCATCCTAGCGCCGAAGTACTGATCAAACTGATACTTGAGTGCATAGGCACATTCCAGAAGGATCACGTCGTACTGTCCGACCATCGAGAGCAAGAGCTCACTAATTCGGCTAAGCAGTAATGGTCCCTGAAAAGCGGCTACTTCTTTTTCTCGAGTTTTAACCAATTCAACCAAGTCTTCAGTCTTGAATTTTTCTCGAAGCAGTTGCTTGAAATCAGCGACGACTTCATCAACCTTGATGATGCCAACGTTTGCTACCTTGGCGACTTCTCGAAGAACTGTCGACTTACCCGATGCGGGACGGCCACAGACAACATAGAGCTTCGCCTTCAAGGTTCTTTCCATAAGAACGGTGATAACCTGAGGAGTGACTACTTCTTTCAAATAAGCCAGATCCAAAGTCTCCGCTGCCTTTCGAACCTTAGTCGACGACAGACGCCGTTCATTGCAGTCAGCCTTGAAGTACCTGAATTCAGTGTAACCAGTCTGCTCGGTAATGGCGGTACGAACTTCCTCTTCGAAGTCAAGGTCATGCTGGTTGCGATAACCACGAACGATCGTGATATCTTCCTGCGCCCACCACATGTTACCTCCGGGCCCCCAAATGTCAACTTCGACCTTATCGGGGTCCAAATCATACGATCTGGCCATTTCTGCCTTCACAGCGACGTCGAACCAAGAATCTCTGATACCAGTAACACAAACTACTACCTTGTCGTAGTCACCGCACTTTACGGCTTCGTTGACGATGTGGGCGTGTCCATGGTGAAAGGGATCGAAATTTCCAGGATAAAGTGCTACTTTCATGATTTTCTCCTTCCGCCACAGGCGGATAAAATTCTTCTGGGTTGTATTGTAATGATCTAACATTGTTATTATACAGCAATCTCAGGAAAATGACTTGACAAATCGTCAGAAGTCATGTACAATGTAATTATATTACTAGTTTTACATAAAAACTAGATTAATTCTTAACGATATTTCTCGTCGATATGCCACAAGACATAAAAACTACCCTGCGAAGTCTCGGATTGGGTACAAAAGAAATAACTGTTTATCTTAGCACACTTAAGCTAGGAGAAGCAACCGTTAGCGATATTTCATATAAATCATCACTAGCTAGAACAACTACCGCCAGCGTACTTGAACGCTTGGAACAAAGAAACCTTGTATCGTCACATAGACAGAAAGGTAAATTGTATTTCTGGATAGAAGACCCTAAAACGCTTGAACAGCAAGTGGAACATCAGCTGGAAGCTGCCCAACTGCTATCGAGCGAATTGAAGAACTTTTATCATACCGAAGGAAAGAAACCATCAACTCAGATATATGATTCAAAAGTAGCCATTCAAAACCTTCTACATAAAACTATAAAGGAAGCGAAAAAAGGAGATGAGATACTGACATGGGATACTTCAAAACACAAGAATTACAATTTCATTGTTAATGATGAAGTAAAAAGAAAAATGGTAGAGGAAAAGGAAAAGAAGAATGTTCAAACAAGAACATTAGTCCCAGCAGACACGGCAAAACTTATAAGTAGTAGATCATTAAATCAACCAATAACCATTAGAACTCTGCCACCAGGAATGGACTACTCTTTTTCTGTCTGGATAATTAAAAACAAAGTAGTGTTCTTCTCAGGCAAGATCCCCTACGCGGCTGTCATTCAACATCCGGAGATAGTTCAATCAATGAAACAATGGTTTGAATTTATGTGGGAAATCTCACAACCTTTAAATTAATATTTCTTAATAAAAAAACAGCTCATTAATTGAGTTGTTTTTTTTGTTTTAAGCTTATATTTAGTGGCTCCACAGCTATACTCCGTTAGACTATGGAGCCTGCCTACCGGCAAAGGCAGGCCAGGAAAGAAGAGTAGCTATTTTTTTTGTATGTAAAATTTATTGAATAATGAAGTCGTATTCTAACCACTGCTGTGAAGATTGATAGATACAATGCATGTCTACTTCCCCTTCGACGTAATCACTGGAGTAACTACCTTTTATCTTATTAACAATAATTGAAACGTCTTTTAAGTGAACACAATCTACACCGTTCACGTGCTGAAAACGAGCGGTTATTTCTTGACCGATATAGTCACCAACAACAAACGGAGTTAAATCAATAGCATAGTGAGCCCAGCCGTCATTAGTTCCCTTCAGATATTTTTCAAATTTTTCGTCTTGGTAACTTTCGTCTCTCATTGTCTTGTCACTATAAACACCCAAGTCATACTCCTCACCACCGGTAATCAAAACTATAGAAACATCAGTTTCATCGTTTGGAAGACCATCAATAACTGGAGCATCTTTATAGGAATCATTACTTAGACTAAAATACAGATCAAGTGTTGGCTGAGCTATTTCAGATGAAGGCGTTTGATAACCAATATGAACAGCCACATTTAGAAGAAAAAACAGAACGACGACTCCAAACAATTTCGTAATCACAGTAGTACTCTCTGCCCTCATACGGCGACGAAGGAACTCTATTGCTAGAAAGACTAACAAATATCCTAGACTATATATAAAAGTATCCTTAACACCATAACCTGACCAGAGCATTCCAATAACTAGCAAGACAAAGAGGAAAACTCCTCCAACCAAAACTACATTTGTCCAATGAGATAAATTTACTCTCTTTTGTTGTCGGACGCTTTGAACCATACGCTTCCATTTGAAACGCTGAGAAAGTTTTCTGTACGTATAGAAGATTATTAGACCAAGTATTATCAGTGGTAGATAAACCCAGCTTTGTTGCCAAATGTTTTGCATAGATGATTAGTATATAGTATTTAGAATTCCTTCTTCGCTTACGACTACGCATATACTTCGTAGCTTCGACGTACACGGTATACTTTGTGAGCTATGAAGGACACGTTAGTATGTAGGGGGTTTAATTTAAACATGTGAATATTTAAATAACCGCAGGTCTAAATAAGGAAGTAAAGAATAGGTTTAGTTCTGATTATTATTTAAAGAAGTAGTGTTCTTAGAGCTGAGGTTCCATGTCGATATCTTGGGCGATCAAACCACCGTCTTCGCTTGCGATTGAAATAGCTGCTGATTCGAATTTCGAGTACTTCATCTTTTCTGAAGTGACCAAGTAATCATTCTTTGTAACCAAGAATCCGTAGCGACCGCTTGAATCGGTTACCTGAGATTCAAGTAGTTTATTGTAACGAGTATCGAAGACTCGAACGACAGCGTTCTTAATAGGTTTATTTGTCTTTTCGTCCAGAACAGCGCCCCAGTTTTTTAATTTTGCAGGAATGGCTATTTTCCTAAAGACAAAGATCATTAGTATTTGAATAACAAGCAAGACTGCAACCCACCAAGTTGGGTTAATTATCAAGGAAATAGTAGCGGAGATTGGGCCGATAATTGCCACACTGTTTTGCAGGCTTTTTATAAGTTTACTCTTGATCATTTTCTCAGCTTTGACCTCACTCTTATTGGGATCGATTGGAATATTAAAATTAAGCATCATTTTTTCTGTTGTTTCTATTGTTCCACCGTGATACAAACCGTAATACTTTGAATCCTGATCATTCCCGTACAAAATTTCTGAGGGATAAATATATTCATCCTTCACAATTTCAAGATGGTATTTTCCTGGATCAACAATAAACTGATAACGACCATATTTGTCTGATACTTTTGTTTGGATCAGCTTGCCGGTTTCCTTGTTGAAGATCCTGATAATAGCTAGAGGTATTGGTTTTTTTGTAATAGAATCATAAACGACTCCCCACTTCTCACGTTTTTTTCGAGAGAATAACATCAAAGGTTGCAGAGCAAAGAACTGTAGATAGGATAAAATTCCTAAACCACCTGATGCTCCTGCTGTTACAACATTAACAGCTCCGACTGTTGTTAAAACAGCTACAGTAGGAATAGTTGCAGTCTCACTAATATTTTCAACGACTGGATGATCAATAACTGTTTGAATGCCTTTTGTTGCTTGTTTTGAGATTAATTCTAATTGCTTTAATGATTTTTGCGTAGTCAATGCTATTATATCGTTTAAGTCCTCAGGTTCTTTAAGGAGAAGATCTAGTTCGTAAATTTCCTTACTTATTAAAACTATTTCCTCCTCTGCTTTTTCTAAATCCTTTCTATATGCTTCAATTTTATTAGTTTCTTCAGTCATGCTGTCATCATCCTTATCAATATTGTCAACTACATCACCTTTATTCTCGTCACCAATAATACCACCTTCATCATCGTCAATTATAATACCACCATCAACGTCAATAATATCTTCATCAGGAGTTGTTCTATCTTCTTCGATAACCTCTTCTTCAAGAATTTCTTCATCAATAACATCATCTTCATCAAATACTCTTGGCTGGAACCTGCCACCAATACATTGATATCTAGGAATAGCACGCATCAATCTTCTTTCAACTTTATTATCATTATTACAAAAATACTCAACAACATATTCATCTGATCCAGTAGCACAAGCATCAGAACTTTCGATTACAATATTTGTAAATTTATCTATTCCATATATAGTCCCCTTCACAAAAGTTTCCTGTCCACCATCCGAATCAACACAAGTAACTACACCAGACTCATCATTATCATTGCTATCAATACAATGTTCATCATCTAAATCAATTCGTAAATCATTATCATTATCAATGCCATCATTACAAGCTGAAGGATTTTCATAGATTTCTTTTAGACCAATAATTGATCGGTCATTACTATAAACATTGCTAGAGATTAAGCCCAAGTCATCCAAGCCATTTCCACTAGCATCAACAGAAACAGACAAACCTTCGGCTAAAGTTTCGTCAAAAGGATCTGAGCTAACAGTAGCAACAACTAACTGTCCAGACTTATCTACTGTTTTTAAATAAACGCTATGGTCTTCGCCTAATAACTCAAATATTATTGTCCCAGTCAACTCAGTATTCACGTATTTCAAGTCACTACCAAGCTCAATTCGTATTGTTTCACCGGCATTTACAGTTAGCTCTGAATTTTCACTGTCATCACCGTTATCACTACAGCCAATATCCAGTAAGTCAACAAGACCATCTCCATCATCATCAATACTATTACTACACTCCGGTCCGAGATTAGCAACAACAACGTTTGAAACATAGTTACTATTGACTGAAATATCACCGCTGATGATTGAAGCACTATTAATAATAATATCACCAACGCTAGCGTCAACAATAACCTTGAACTCAACATAACCAGTTTGTAAACTCTCAAAAGAGCCTAAATCACAAGACAAGGCACCTGGCCCAACAGAACATGAATCAATATCAGCGCTATCAGTTTGACCAACACCATTAACAACTACAGAAGAAACAATATATGAAGTTCCTGCTGGAAAATTATTATTTAAAATAACTGGGTCTGAAATTGCACCACCATTGTTTTCAACATCTATTCGATAGGTTAATTCGTCACCTGAATTCACATCAACACCATCTTCACTTTCAAAAGCGACAGCGCCACCAAGTCCAGAATAAATCATAGTTGTCATGACTCCAATCAAAACAACTTTGAAGACTAATCCGGTGAGGAACAATAAAAAGGACAGAGCGGTATATCTATAATATTTACTATGTTTTTTGTATTTCTTTCCAGACTTCTCTGAGTCGTGACTATGTAGACGTTCATACATTATGTCCCCTTTTTTTCCGAGCAAGTCTGTAAATAAAATTTTAGGAACGTGTTTGAAATGTTTTATTTTGTGAAGAGATTTGTTCTCGACAACATTCAAAACCAAGCCGATTAAAAAGAAAAGAACAAAGAGTGCAGATCCTACTAGAAAGCCGTTTGTCATGCCTGAGAAAAAGTCACTTTGCTGGATAACTGTTGCCTTCAAACCGCTAGCATAAACGGGTCTACCAAAATACATAGCAGCTAAACCTTCAGTTTGATTAAGGTTCACGGCAACCTTTGTTCGTATAATTATATTTGCACTTGAAGGCATTTCAAAGAGAATGTCGTAAGGATCTGAATAGCCTGTTTCTTCGTCATCCCCATTTTTCGCAACAGAAATAAAAGAATATGACTGGCCTAACTCTAGACTAATAATATCTACGCCCCCATCATCCCAAACCATTTGAGTTTGATAAGTTTTTGTGTTATCCAAAGAACCATCCGCTTGTAACCAAGTCCCACTATTAATATCGTAAAAAGCGTACTGCGTATATGCAGGATTTTCATTATATTCTAAAAATAATTTTAGAGAAGTTTCTCCCAAAATACTTGCAGATGTAATTGATGGAATATTAGCTAATGTAAATATTTCGGAACTAAGTTCACTGGCAGAACTATATCCAACATGATTATACGCATAAGCCTGCCTTTGATAAGCGGTGTTTGGAGTTAATTCTGATTCCGAAATAAAGGATTGGTTAGTTCCTACAGCAGTAACAATTATTTCTTCTAAGGAATCTCTAATTTCAAAACCTGTTTCCTCATTAGAATTATCTGTAAAATACCAATTAATTGATGTACTAGAAACGACTTCTGGAACGCCAATAGTTGGTGTTGCTGGAATAGTCGTTGGAGGAGCGTTATACTCATTAGTATCTTCTAAGCCTGAACAACCTGGATCTTCTGGAAAATCGACTAATCCATCCTGGTCATTGTCTTCACCATCCCCACAAGCATAAGTAACGTTATATTCTAAATTGTCCTGAGCGATTGGACAGCCTGGATCATCGAGATCG